>Ga0209717_1000116_pt1 | contig 98693 bp, 74 predicted proteins | sample AD_UKC048_MetaG_FD_184418 | JGI IMG/M metagenome (GOLD analysis project Ga0209717, IMG submission 184418) | Active sludge microbial communities of municipal wastewater-treating anaerobic digesters from USA - AD_UKC048_MetaG (SPAdes) (version 2) | ecosystem: Engineered > Bioreactor > Anaerobic >... | reverse complement strand
GGGCAGGCGGGTGTACTTGCTGCCGCGCACCACCCAGATGTCGGAGGCGTCGTTGGCGCGCGCCGCGGGGGTGATGCGGGTGCCGTCGAAGAGCCGCTCGCGGATGGCGAGCTGTTCCAGGTTATAGGCGGAGAGCAGGACGATATCGACCAGCCCCTGGCGGATGACGGCCCGGATCTGCGCGCGGTAGTCCTCCAGGGTCTTGTAGCAGCCCTCCGTGGCGTTGAAGCCGTGGGGGCAGGCGTCCCGGCTGGGGCCCGGCGCCGTGATCCCGAAGCCCATGTCCGCGTCCTTCGCGTCCGCCAGGATGAACTCCCGGCAGCCGCCGGGGTCCGCGTGGATCGCGGCCAGTTTCTCATCGAGGGTCTTGCTCATGGAAGAGATGCATCTTGCGGAAATCCCCATGCGATTCAAGCAACTCCGCGACGGATTGAGTGTGGCATGGAAACCTCATCCCCCGCGCCCATCGCGATGGTGCGGCGGGCGGGCTTTTCAACGGGCCGTTATCATCCAACGCTTTGATCCGCCAAGCGGCCGCCCCTCGGGAGATTGACCCGAAGGGCGGGTGCCGTAAAATTGAATCAGGCTTCAAGATTTGAGGAGGGCCGGAATGAGACGGACAATGGCATGGGGCGCGGGCGTTTTCGGATTTGCGTGCTTGGCCATTCAGTTGATCCCCATCGATCGGCGGAATCCGCCTGTCGAGACGGAGGTGACCGTCGCCCCGGAACTGCGCGCGGTGCTCCGGCGTGCGTGCTATGACTGCCATTCGAACGAGACCGTGTGGCCATGGTATTCTCGGATCGCGCCGATCTCGTGGCTGATCGCCCACGATGTCCACGAGGGCCGAGACGAGATGAACCTCTCGGCATGGAATCGTCTCGCGGCGAATCGGCAGGCACACGCCAGGCGGGAAATCTGGGAGGAGGTGGCCGAGGGGAAGATGCCGCCGCGGCTCTATGTGTTGGCACATCCCGCCGCCCACCTGTCCCCCAAGGACAAATCGCTGCTGCGCGAGTGGTCCGCGGCGGGGCAGCACCGGGGAAGGGAATGAGATGTGGGAGCGCTCTTGCGCGCGATTCGCGCATGGAATCGCCTCGTAGGAGCGCGCTTGCGCACGAATCGAATCGCCTGCAAGCAGGCTCCTGCTGCCCGGCAGGCCCGCATGTTGGTGTCCAGCGGGTCGCGAGTCTATTCTCGAGTCAGCCCCGCCGCCTGCGTGGGTCAACTTCGGGTGAGTGGCATTCACGCGATTTGACGTTCTCGCGCCATTTTGTCCGACTTCCCAAGATCGGCCTGGCTGCTAGTGTTCTTCATGATGGCGTCGAGGGTGAAGATCGAGCGGAGGCGTGAACCTTTTCTCTACGAGATTGAGCACGCCGAGCGGCAGTTGCTGTTGGGGCGGCGGGAGCGGGGGGCGGATCTCGAGAGCGCGGTGCGGGTGTTCCTGGAGTTCTTGCGCGGGTACGAGTCGCTGGATTTTGAGGGGCCGTGCGTGACGGTATTCGGCTCGGCGCGGTTCAAGGAAGATCACCCCTACTACCGGATGGCGCGGGCGCTGGGGAAGAAGCTGGCGCAGGAGGGATTCGTGGTCATGACCGGCGGTGGGCCGGGCATCATGGAGGCCGCGAACCGCGGGGCGAAGGAGGGCGGGGGATTCACGATCGGCTGCAACATACGCCTGCCGCACGAGCAGAGGCCCAATCGCTATCTCGACCGGTTTGTGGAGTTCGAGCATTTCTTCGTGCGGAAGGTGATGCTGGTGAAGTACTCGTGCGCGTTCGTGGTGTTCCCCGGCGGCTTCGGGACACTCGACGAGACATTCGAGGCGATCACGCTGGTCCAGTGCGAAAAGATCGAGCGCTTTCCGATCGTCGCCATGGGCACAGATTTCTGGATCCACATGCACGACTTCGTCCGGAACGCCCTCGTCGCGGAGCGGACCGTGACCCGCGAGGATCTCGAGATCCTGAAGCTGAGTGACTCGGTGGAAGAGGTGGCCCGTTACATCCGGCGCGGCATCCCGGCGGCGCTGGCGCGCCGCATGCGCGAGCGATCGAGGGCATGAAAGGAGATAATGGGGTATGAAGATCACCATACTTGGGGCGGCCGGCGGAGAGGTGACGGGTTCGGCGTACCTGGTTCGCACGGGTGCCGCGCAGGTGCTGATCGATTTTGGGATGTTTCAGGGGGGGCACGAGGCGGACGAACTCAATCACGTGCCCGCCGAGCTGGCAATGGATCGCCTCGATGCGGTGCTCTTGACGCACGCCCACCTCGATCACGTCGGGCGGCTGCCGCTGCTGGAGAGGGGTGGCTACGCGGGCCCGGTGCGCTGCACGCCCGCCACGATCGATCTTGCGGGTCTCATCCTGCGGGATTCGGCCAAGGTGCAGGCTTCTGACTTGGAGAGAACCAATCGTCGCCGCCGGCGCGCCGGGAAGGAGCCGCTGGAGCCGCTGTACGACGCGGGCCATGTGGAGGCGATCATGGGGCGATTCGCGGCGGTGCCCTACAACAGCCCCGTGGCGGTGGCCGATGGGATCAGCGCGAGGTTCGTGGAGGCCGGACACATGCTGGGTTCGGCGAGCATCGAGTTGACGGTCGAGGAGAAGGGCGCCCGCAAGACGGTGATCTTTTCCGGCGACCTCGGTCCCTGGGGCGCGCCCATCCTAAAAGATCCCGAGCCCTTCCAGGGCGGGGACATGGTTTTTCTCGAATCGACCTATGGCGACCGTGACCACAAGCCCTTCGCGCAGACGGTGGAGGAGTTCATCGTGATCGTGCGCGAGGCGGCCGCGGCCAAGGGCAAGATGCTGGTGCCGACTTTCGCGGTGGGTCGGGCGCAGGTGATGCTAGCGCTGTTGGCGTGGATGTTCCGGCGGGGCAAGGTGAAGCCTTTTCCCGTGTACCTCGACAGCCCGATGGCTGTGCAGGCCAGCAAGATCTACGAGGAGCACCCTGAGTTGTTCGACGAGGAGACCCTGGCCTTCCTGCGCGAGCGGCCCATAGCCGAGGATCTCGAGATGGCGCACTCGAAGGCGACCGTCACGCCAGAGGAATCCAAGGCGCTCAACGATGTCCGGGGGCCCTGCATGATCCTGGCGGGCGCGGGCATGTGCAACGCGGGCCGCATCCTGCATCACCTGCGCCAGAACCTCTGGAAGCCGGAGACGCGCGTGCTCATCGTCGGCTACCAGGCCCATGGGAGCCTCGGCCGCCTGCTCGTCGATGGCGCCAGGGAGGTGAAGATATTCGGCGAGCCGATCGCAGTGCGGGCGAACGTGCACACACTGGGCGGTTTCAGCGCGCACGCGGGCCAGCGGGATCTGCTGCACTGGTTTGGGGCCCTGGCGCCATCGAAGCCGCGCGTGATCCTGACACATGGTGAGAATCGCTCGCGCGAAGCCTTGGCGAAGTGCATCCAGAACAAGTTCGGGATCCGCAGCTCGACGCCGGGGCTCCACGACACCGTCGAGCTTTGAGTCACTCGAGGCGGATGTCGCTCGCCGTCCACGAGCCGGGCGGCGGATCGACGATGCCGGGCAAGACCTGCCAGGCGATCGCCATCTGCAGATTGATCGCCACTTGGCCACCCCCGGGATGGCGAGCGACCAGGGTTGGCAGTGCCGCGATCTTCTTCGCCAGGGCGAAGCGCTCCGCTTTCGCCCGGGTGGGCCCGGTGACGCGGAAGTGCTGCGCGGAGCCATCTGCCATGATAAGGCGAAAGTACTGCACCCCGCGCGTGCCTGGTGGCGCATCGGTAAGTTTGATCTTGGTCTGAAGGCGCCGCGCCGCGGATTCGCTCGCGAAGTCCTCGCCGGTCATCCAGTCGATCAGCTCGATCTCGAATGGGTAGCGCCAGCCGGGCTCTGTGCCAGCGAGATGCAAGAAGTGCACGGTTTCCGGCCGGATCGCCGCGAAACAGAGGGTCTGGGCAAACCACCAGGGTTCGTGGACGAAGAGCGATTCGGGCGGCGCCTTCGAGAGCGTCGCGGGCAGCTGGGAATCCGCGTCGAGATCGACGCGTATGACGCGCCCACCGGCGAGGCCCAGGCGCAATATGATTGGCGATGACATGGCACAATGTACTCAGAATGAATCAAATGTCGCGCCCGGTGACGCATTGGACGAACCAGATCCATGCGGGCTAAGCCCGTATATTTCACAGCCTAGCGGCTGTGAACTTCCGGGCTTTGGGAAAGCCGCGCCATGAAAGCCATTTATTGGGAAAGTTCAGGCAAAGACTGGGTTCTTTCGAGGTTGCAGAGTGTGTATCGCGGATCGATGGCCCCAGACCCTCCAAAATCGCGTTTTTCGGAGCGCGGTTTTCCTCTGAGCCTGCATATTTCACGGGGAAGCGTGAAATATGCAGGCTAGATGGCCGTCTCAGACGAATCTGATCGTCCATCTCATCCGGCTTCAAAATGGGGAGGGCCCGCGGCCTGAGGCTGTCTCAAAACTCAAACGCCTTGCGCGGAACATCCAACAATCAATGCCCATCTGATGATAGAGGGGACTTCCAATGGCGTGCGGCGCGCGACAATGCACGGCATCTCACAGAGATGCCCACAGATTTTTGTAGGCCGCCTGTGCCAGGCGGCGCGGTTCAGAGGTTTTGAAACACGCTCAGGCCGCGGGCCCTCCCGGCGGATGCGTCAGAACCAAACGAGACACCGCACTAGGCGCACCACGGGCGGGCCCGGTCGCGCGCGGCAAGGTGGGCGGCGCTGGCGAGCCTTGCGTCCTCGGCGACCTGAAAATCGAACATGCCGGCGAGGATGAAATCGGCGCCGTTGTCGAACGCGAATTTGAAGGCGTCTTTCGGCAGAATGGCGCCGGCCGCCATGACCTTGTAGGCGATCCAGGGTTGCTTGATGTTCGCCATGCAGGCTGCCGTTTCCTCGGGGTTGATGCACCAGATTCCGTGCGGCCGCTCCTGGCAGCGGTGCGTGCGATAGAAGTCACTCTTGTCGGCCGCCAGTTCCTCGGGGGTCGGGCACGATGGGTACTTCAGGTGGTGGAAGGTCTTGAGATAGAAATCGCATTCTATCTTGGCCGCAAGGCAGGCCTTGAGCGAATCGAGGTTGTGGCAGGCCATGCCGGCGGGCAAACCCGTGGCGCGGATGATGTCCACGAACTCGCCCACGCGCTTGACGTTGCCGTTGGCGACGAGCGGATCGACCGCAGCACCGTGGACATAGATGCCGGACGCCCCGCCGTCCACGAGGCGCTGCACGACCTCCATGAAATCCGCCGCCTCCTTCGCCTTGGGTTCTGGCGCCACGAAATGCCTCATCTTGCCGCCGTGCTTATCGCGGTGTTCCTTGAGGAGGCCCAGCACGCGGGGCTCGTCGTGCGTCATGAATGCGTTGACGCCGTTGGCCTCGGCCACCGCGAACGTCTCGAGTATCTTCGCGTCGGTGTTGTACTGGCGGGAGAGATCTTTGAGATACCACAGGTCGCGCTGGTGCATGTGGCAAGTGATGATGTTGGTGCCGAGGATCAGGCGCCCGATCTCCATGTCGCCGATCTTGCCCTTGCCCAACGCCGCGCCTCCCGCCGTGTTCGGGGCGGGGGAGGGATCGGCCGCGCGCGTCTCGCCGGGGACCGCCGCCCCGATCGCGCCCAGGGCCGAAGCCGCGATGAAATCTCGCCTCGTAACTTTTTCTCTGGAGCGTCCTCGGGTGTCCATCTGGATATAATACGGCATGGGGGTCCGGGGTTCAATCTCCGCGATGGATCCAGATTCCCATGGGGCGTCGCGCGGCGGCATCCGATCTTGACTGGGGGCCTCGCATGCGGCAATCGCGACTTCAGGTGGTGTCCCGGGACGGCGGGCTCCCGAGATCATGATGAGTGACAAATTCGCGCCAGTTCTGCTCTTTGCGGCGGTGATGATCGCGGGAGGCGAGCCGGTCGCGCCACCGTGGTCCCCGGAGTACAAGATCAGGCCCTCGGACAAGCAGAGGCTCACCGCCGCCGATGTCGTGGGGCCGGATGGCATCGTGTATCCGAATTGGACCCAGTGTGGGGTGCCCGGGGGCATACCGCGCGTGGCCGACGCAAGGAGGATCGAGGATTTCGGGGCGCGGGCGAATGACGACCTCGATGATGCCGGGGCGCTGGACAAGGCCTGTCAGTCCGTCGGCGAGAACGGAGGCGGGGCCGTCGTTTTGGGCGCTGGCACGTATCATCTTGATCGGCCCGTCACCATCGGCCACGACAATGTGGTCATCCGCGGGAAGGGTGCCGACAGGACGAAGGTGATATTCCGGTACGCCATTCCGCCGTCGGGGGCGGCGTTCTATGGGATGCGGGATGGCGACCGCGTCGGTGCCGGCGCGGTGATCGAGTTGCACTGTCGACCGACCGGCCTGATGGCGATGCAGATCCACATCGATGGCAAGCCCGTGCACGCCTGGGAGCGCAGCACGCATTCCGGCAACACTTTCGCGACGCGGGTGCCGTGGGGCACGCTCGCGAAATTCCCCGATGGGCGACACCAATTGCGCGGTGTTGGGCGATACAAGGACGGCTCCGAATGCGCCGCGACGATCGGGGTGACCCTCGATCGGTCGCTCAAGGCCGCGGCACCCCCGTATTCGCAGGCGGCGATCTGCTTCCGGGGCGCGGGGGAGCAGGGGCCGCGGATCAAGTTGGCCGCCGACGCGAGGCGCGGCTCGAGTGAACTGGTGCTCTCATCCGCCTCCGGAATTGCCGCTGGAGACCGCATTCTGATCGAGGGGCCGGTGAGCGATCGGTGGCGCGCCCTGACCCGGAACAAATGCCCGCACGGCACCTATCGGCGGTATCAGGTGGCTGTGGAGAGGGTCGACGGCGACACCATCACACTGGGCCAGCCGCTGCGACTGGAATTCCCCGTCGCCGATGGCTCTTTCGCTCAGAAGATCCTCCCGATCCGGCGATGTGGCATCGAGGATCTCTACATTGAGCAGACCGAGAATCTCTGGATCACGACCGTGCTGTTCAGCAACGCGTGGGAGTGCTGGGCGAGGGGCGTGCGCGTCCGGATGTGCGGCCGGCATCCGGTCTATGCCGGCGGCGCGAAATGGTGCGAGATCCGCGACTGCGTCTTCGACGACGCGTGGTTCAAGGGAGGCGGGGGCACGGCGTATGGCGGATGGGAGAACGCATGCGATTGCCTGATGGAGAACATCGAGACATTCAAGTTGCGCCACGCGCCGCTGGTGCAGTGGGCCGCGAGCGGCTGCGTGATCCGCAAGGGCGTGTTCCATGATTCCGACGCGCAGTGGCATTCGGGCTGGACCAACGAGAACCTGTTCGAGCAGTGCGCCGTCACGGTCACCAAGGGGAATGGGGCCTACGGCTACGGGGCATGGGGTTCGCCGCCCGAGGATACCGCCCACGGTCCCAACGGGCCGCGTAACGTCGTATACAACTGCGACTTCAATTCGCCGAAGGCGGGCCTCTGGATGGGCGGGATGAACGAGGGGTGGATCATCGCCTACAATCGCTTCGTCGTCGGCGAGGGACCGGGCGTCTTCATGAAGGACTGCAGTTTCGACCACATCTTGTCCGCGAACGTCTTCGTCCTGAAGGGTGGTGCGTCGCCCATGGTCGAGATCAAGACGGCGGACTGCGTCGGGGTCGAGTTGCGGGGGAATCTCCTGTACGGCGGCAATCGGAAGTTCGTCGGTGGCGGGGGGCAACTCGCGGTGGAGGACGACAATCAGGCCCGCGCGTCCGGTTCGCCGGACCGGCCCGCGCCCGCGGTCCCATCGATCTACGAGTGGCAGCAGGCGCTTTCCCAGAAGATCCGGCGGTAGTGCGCGTCGGGACGCCGACGGGGGAAGTGTGGCCATGGGTGCGGATCGGAAAGATGGGCGAGTAGGATGACTCGGGCCGCGGATCGCTCCTGCCTTTTATTTTCACGCCCTTTGGCCGCGAGCCTTGGCAGCCTTGAGGTTTTTTGGGAGATTGTCCGCGTTGAGTCACAGGAAGCCCCCACATGCCGCGGCTGATCCCGCGCGAGGTTGCGTTCGCCGGGGACGCGCCGTCCTGCGATGGATGACGGCCGGGACCCTCGCCGTCCTCGCGTTCTCCGGGTGCGGGGCGGCACGGGAGCGTGCGGATCTGGTTTTCATCAACGGCGTGGAACCCGAGAGCCTCGACCCCGCTATCATCTCGGGCCAGCCGGAAGGGCGTCTGGTGATGGCGTTGTTCGAGGGACTGACATCGCGGGATGCGGCGGGCGTCGTCGGCCCCGGCATGGCCGAGCGCTGGGAGGTTTCTCCCGACGGCCGCGAGTATACCTTCCACATTCGGGGCGGAGCGCGCTGGAGCAACGGCGACCCTCTGACGGCGCAGGATTTCGTGCGATCGTGGGAACGCACCCTCAATCCCCTCACGACGTCGCCCTACTCCGAACTCCTTTTCTCGGTCGATGGGGCGGAGGATTACGCCAAGGGCAAGCTGACCGATTTCTCCAAGGTGGGCGTGGCGGTGGTCGACGATCGGACGCTGCGGGTGCGTCTCCGTGCGCCGACGCCCTATTTTTTGGAATTGTGCGCGTTCCAGACGCACTACCCCGTCCATCTTTCCAGCATCGAGCGTTACGGGATCGACTGGATCAAGCCGGGCAAACTCGTCTCCAATGGCGCGTACCGGCTGGTGGAATGGCGGATCAACGACCGCATACGTTTGGAGGCAAACCCCCACTACTGGCGCGCCGCCTCGGTGCGCCTGAAGACCGTCGAGGCGCTGCCGATCTCGCAGGCGACCACGGCATTCAACTTCTACAGCACCGGCCTGGCGGACCTGACGCTGGACAAGGGCGTCGTGCCACCGATGTTGCTGGACGAATTGCGGAAGCGCCCCGATTGCCACATCGCGCCGGTCCTCGCGACGTATTTCTATCGCTTCAACGTGACGCGGAAACCCTTCGACGACCCGCGGGTGCGGCGCGCCTTCGCAATGGCCCTGGACAAGCAGTTCATCGTGGGCCGCATCACGCGAAACGGTGAGCCCGCGGCGGGCTCGTTCACACCGCCCGGTATCCGGGGCTATGACCCGCCCCGCGGGTTGCCCCATGACCCTGACGCGGCGCGGCGCCTCCTAGCCGAGGCAGGCTATCCCGGCGGTTCGGGGTTTCCGCCCTTCGGGTTGCTATTCAACTCCACCGAGCAGGATGAGGAGATCGCGGTCGCGGTGCAGGATCTTCTGCGGCGCGAGCTGGGTGTCCGCGTCGAACTGCGGCGGCAGGAGTGGAAGGTGTACCTCAATTCACTCAATCGTCTCGACTTCGACATGGCCCGCTCCACGTGGGTCGCCGACTACCCCGACCCGAACACGTTCCTCGATTGTTTCGTCACGGGTCGCGGGAACAACCGCACCGGCTGGAGCAACGCCCGCTACGACTCCCTATTGGACGCGTCGAACCGCACCCTCGATCCGGCCGCGCGCTTCGGGCTGATGCGGCGGGCCGAGGAGATACTGGTCGAGGGCGATGTGCCGATCGCTCCGGTGTACCATTACGTCGGGGTGAAACTCTACGACGCGCGCCGCATCGGCGGCATCGTGCTGAATCCGATCGACGAGTATCCGATCCGCGAGATGTATCGCATCGGGGGTCCCCCATGAGCCGCGGCGTGCTCATGCGCGTGCTCGGCGCGCCGATCCTGCTCCTGGCGGTGGCGTGCCTGACCTTCGTGCTGATGCGCGCCGCGCCCGGCGGTCCCTTCGACCGCGAGAAGCAGATCCCCGAGCAGATCCTCCGCCAGCTCGAGCAAAAATATAAGTTGGACGGTCCGGTCTACGATCAGATGGGGCGGTACCTGTGGGATGTCGCGCGCGGCGATCTGCGACTCTCGACCCAATACCGCAACCGGACGGTCAACGAGCTGATCGCGCAGACGCTGCCGGTCTCGATGATGCTGGGAGCCACGGCTTTCGCCATCGCGGTGATGGGCGGGTCGGTGCTGGGCATCTGTGCGGCCGCCGCCCATAATCGCCCGACGGACTACGCGCTGATGGTCCTCGCTCTGGTGGGCGTGTCGTTGCCGAGTTTCATCCTGGGGCCGCTGCTGATGCTGGTGTTCAGCTTCTGGCTGGGATGGTTCCCGGTGGGCGGTTGGGGGGAACTTCGGCAACTGTGGCTCCCGGCATTCGCGCTGAGCCTTCCCTACATGGCCTACATCACGCGGCTCGTCCGGGTGAGCATGCTCGAGGTGCTGGGCGAGGACTACGTGCGCACCGCGCGCTCGAAGGGCGTCCCCGAGGGCCGGGTCCTCTTCGTGCACGCCTTCCGGAACGCCGCGCTGCCGCTGGTGTCGTATTCGGGTCCGCTGGCCGCGAACATCCTGACCGGCTCGCTCGTCGTGGAGACCATCTTCAACGTGCCCGGCATGGGGCCGTTCTTCGTCAACAGCGTGCTGAACCGCGACGTCTTCCTCACCGGGGGCGTCACCCTGATCTACAGCGCGCTGCTGGTCGCATTCAACTTGCTGGTCGATGTCGCCTATGTCTGGCTCGACCGGCGCATCCGGCTGGACTGACGCCATGGACCGCGCCTTCCTCCGCCGCTGCTTCGCCAACCGCAGGATCTCCGTGTCCGTCGCGATCCTCGCCGCCGTCGCGCTCGCCGCGGTCATCGGCCCGTGGCTCTCGCCGTACAGTCACGATCAGCTCGGCCCGCTGCGATTCGCCGGTCCGGGTGCGGTCCATTGGGGCGGCACCGACCTGCTCGGGCGCGACGTCATGACCCGGGCGCTCATGGGCGCCCGCATCTCGCTGCTCGTAGGCCTCTTCGGTGCGGTGGTCAGCCTGATCATCGGCGTGAGCTACGGCGCGATCTCCGGTTACGTCGGTGGCAAGACCGATGCGATGATGATGCGGCTGGTCGACATCCTATATTCGATTCCGAGGCTGGTGTTCGTCATCGTGCTCATCAGCGTCCTCGACTTGCAGGTGCGCGCCGCGCTGGTGCGCCTCGGCCACCCGGAATGGGCCCCGCAGGCGAAATTCATCCTGCTCTTCGCCGGCCTCGGCGCCGTCCAGTGGCTGGCGATGGCGCGGATCGTCCGCGGGCAGGTGCTCAGCCTCAAGGAGCGCCAGTTCGTGCTCGCCGCGCGCGCGCTCGGCCAAGGGCACGCGGCCATCATCGTCCGCCACATCCTGCCGAATCTCGTGGGGATCGTCATCGTTTACCTGACGCTCACCATCCCGGTGGTCATCCTGGAGGAATCGCTGCTGAGTTTCCTCGGCCTCGGGGTCCAGCCCCCGATGGCGAGCTGGGGCACGCTCATCGCGCAGGGGGCGCAGACCATCAATCCCGTGAAGAGCTACTGGTGGCTGCTGGTCGTGCCGGCCGCCGCCATGGCCCTTACGCTCATGGCCCTCAACTTCCTCGGCGACGGGCTGCGCGATGTCCTCGACCCGCGCGCGCGGCGCTGAATCAAGACCTCGGCAGCCGCTCGCGTGAGCGCTGGGCCGCATCGACAAAGACTAGGAATCTGTCGGACTTAGGCCGACAGATTCCTCTGGGAAAACCGAGCCATGAAAGCCATTTATTGGGAAAGGTCAGGCAAGACTGGGATTCTTTGCGGTTGCAGAGTGTGTTTCGCTGATCGGTGGCCCCAGGGCCTCCAAAATCGCGTCTTTCGGAGCGCGGTTTTCCTTTGAGGCTGCATGTCTCACGCGGAAGCGTGAAACATGCAGAATGAAGCGATTCACTTTTCAAATGCCCGGCGCCCATGTGTTTGCGAAGCGCTAAAGCTGCGGGCGTCAAGGCATCGGATGCAGAGCGGATCACGCGAATTTATGCCCGTGAGTGGTTTGATTATGAGAATCTTGGAATGCACGATTGCATCCGAACATCTTTTCTGTGGATCTTTATTATTGCCGAGTCTAGATTATACGAATGGTCGATGGCGTTCAGCCTAGGCTTCGGGCTTCTGGGAGAACGCGGGGAGGAAGATGCAATGAACACCTGTGACAGCCTCAGTGGGCCAATTCGACAGGGGAAGCGGAAAGGGGTGAGGGTTCTGTCCGACAATTGCGGGATGTTGTGCCTCGCTGTGGTATCGTTAGCCGGTGTTGCAGCGGATTCGCGCGCCGACCAGGTGACGATCCACTGGCCGCACGGGAAAACCGCTGCCGTGGTGGTCGAGCGCGGCGCGCGGGGAGAGGCGATCTTTGGACGAACGCCACCCGCCGGTTCTCCCGGCGAACCGGCCCTGCCCCGGGAGGTGATCCAAGTACTACTGCCGCCGGGGGCCAATCCGCGATCAGTCACCGCATCCCTGCGGGATCCGGTTGTCGAGGAACTTCCTGGGGAATGGGATGTGCCACCGGTGCCGCCGGTGGCCATCAGCGCCCGACCGGGAGTGCCCATTTGGCCGCAAGGGCGTACGATAATCAAGAACCGGGACGCCGAAATCTATGGGGCGAATGCGGTTTGGCCTCCTTCGTTTGTAACGCGTGTCACCGCGGGCGAACTGCGTGGATGGCGCCTGGCGGAAATCCATATCCGCCCCTACCGATACAATCCGGCGACCAGGAAACTCTTGCGGCTTAAGGCCGCCAGGCTGTGCATCCAGTTCGATCGCGTGTCCGCCAAAGTTGCAGCCTCGGTCTTCACCGGTCGGGCGGCTGCCCAAACCCGCAAGTCGGTACAAGACCTCGTGGTGAATCCTGAAGAGTTTGCGGCGCAGTACGAAACCGCTCCCGACGCCGAACCCCCCGCGGCGCAGTCCCAGCGATATGTCATCCTGACGCGTTCATACATCCAGTCGGCATCCACCCAGCTTGCGGCGTTCGTGAGTGCCAAGCAGGCTCAGGGTTTCGACGTCAGCGTCGTGACCGAGGCAGCCTGGGGAGGTGGCACCGGAAATGCCGCCGCCGAGAACATCCGATCCTGGCTCGCCGCCAACTACGCCTCCCAGAACATCAAGTACGTGCTGTTGATCGGCAATCCCAACCCGAGCACCGGCGACGTGCCGATGAAAATGACGTATCCTCAAGATTACAATACTTCTTATCCTGACTGCCCCACCGACTATTATTACGCCGAACTCACCGGCGACTGGGATCTGGATAACGACGGCCTTTTTGGCGAGTATGACGACGATTGCGGGCCCGGCGGCGCCGAGCGCAATTGCGAGGTCGTGGTCGGCCGGATCCCCTACTACGGCAGCGTGACCGACCTCGACACGATCCTGGCAAAGATCATCTCTTACGGCAATGCGACGGAGGCGCAGGCCGCCTGGCGCAAGAGGGCACTGCTCCCCATGGAGCCCAGCGACGACAGCACGCCAGGCTATCAGTTGGGCGAGGAGATCAAGAACTCCGTTCTCATCGCAAAGGGCGGCTGGTCTTATCATCGCGTGTATGACTCCACCTATGGCCTGGCGCCGCCACCCGAAACCACGCCGTGCGACGAGGACAACGTCACGGCCGCCTGGACAGGGAACCCCACCGGCGCGGTCTTCTGGTGGACACACGGCAGCAACATCGGCGCTTCCGACATCATGGACTTGAGCCACGTGGGCTCGCTCGATGACAGCCTGCCCGCTTTCATCTTTGAGTGCAGTTGCCTCAATGCTTATCCCGAGACGCCGAACAATCTCTCCTACTCCCTGCTCAGGCGTGGCGGCATCTGCGCGATCAGCGGGACGCGGGTCACATGGTATTGGATAGGGCAAACCAGTTTTGCCGGCACCACGTCGAATTCCGGCATGACCTTCGAGTACGCTAAGCGGCTGGTGCTCCTGGAGATGCCCGCCGGAGACGCCCTTCAGAACCTGAAAACGGCGCTCGCCCCGCAAAGCGAAACATCGTGGATGAACTATGTTGATTTCAACGTCTATGGCGATCCGGCCGTGGGACTATATACTTTCCTTCCATCTGACGGCCCTGTTCTTGAGGCGGAGCCCGCCACCACGCCCGGAACCCAAAACACGATTTCCTGGCAGGGGGAGCAGGGCGCACCGGGCGCCGAAGTCATGAGCGTGGCCGGGGTCGTGGACTCTCCCGCGACGGAGTCGCCCACGGTTTCGGACCCGGTGCCGGCGAACGTCCGGTCCGCATTGCCCGCGGCCCCGCAAGATTTCGCAACATCAACGGAGTCCGCGCCCGCGACGGGGCCCGCCCTGCCCATGGGCCAAACGTCGCAAACCGAGATCGTCACTTCCAGTCCATCCGTTCTCTTTCGCGCCGGCGAGATCACCGAGGCGGCACCCTCGGTCACGACTGAGGGCGGCATCATGACTGTCACAAATGAAACGCGCCCCCTTCAGCCGTTCATCCCATCTCCCAATGGTGAGCAGGAAAGCAAGCCCCCGACCGAATCTCTCCCCTCCACGCAGACGTTCGGAGAGACCTTCGAGGGGGTGTTTCCCGGCAGCAGTTGGACCCTGTACGGAAGCCCAACGTGGGACGACACCAGCTATGAAAAGCATGGGGGGTCGTGGAGTGGCTGGTGCGCGGAAAGCTCGATGAACCCGGCCGGTGGGTACACGAATAACATGAACGCCTGGATGGTGTACGGACCGTTCAGTCTCAGCGATGCCACCAGTGCGAGGTTCACTTTCTGGTACAAGAATCTTTCGGAAAGTGGCTGGGACTACTTCAAGTGGGGGGCCTCCACAAATGGCACCAGTTTCTACGGACACCAGGTCAGCGGAAATCAGAGCACTTGGCGCTCGGAGGAATGTGATCTCTCGGCTGTGCCAACGATTGGAAATCTCTGCGGCAAGAGCCAGGTGTGGATCGCATTCTGGTTCACCAGCGACTCCTCTGTCTGCGGGCCGACCTACACCGGCGCCTATGTGGATGACATCGTAATCGAGAAAGACTTTGCGCTGCTGGCCGACCTGACGCCCTATCAGAAATCGGGATGGAACGACCGGATCCCGATCGGCACCACGCAATTGGCCGGCACAGACGCCCACGCGTACAGCGGGAAGTATTCCAGCAATCAAACGCTGTATTTCAACTGGGCGTCGATCAATCAGGGTGCGATCGTGGCGTCGAATTATACGGTGCGCGCCGAGGTCACGGGTGCCGGCGGCGGCAGTTGGACGTGGAGTGGCCTCGCCTCATCACCCGGTTACCACACTTATCTCACCACGGATCAGGCTGTGGGCCCACTCGCGGCGGGCGCACACACTTTTAAGGTGTGGGTGGACTACGACGCGACCGTGCCCGAATCGGGCGAGGCCGACAACTATTACGAGCGCACCATCATCGTGCAGTCCTCCGAACCGCCGGCCGACCTGACACCCTACCAGAGGACGGGCTGGAACAACAAGATTCCCATCAGCATCGCGCAAGGGTCGGGCACCAACGACCACATCTACACCGGGAGTTTTTATAGCGACCAGACGCTGTATTTCAACTGGGCCGCGCTCAATCAAGGCGGGCTGGGCGCATCCAACTACACGGTCCACGTCGAAGTGACCGGCACCGGCGGCGGCAGTTGGGACTGGACGGGCCTTGCCACGGCGCCAACCTATCACACCTACCTCACGACGGACCGGGCGGTCGGCCCGCTGGCGGCGGGCACCCACACCTTCAAGGTGTGGGTGGACTACGGCGGGGGCGTGCCCGAGTCGGACGAGAGCAATAACTATTGCGAGCGGACAATCAATGTCCTGGCGGCCGGAGCGCGGGCGGACCTGACGCCGGGCCAGAAATCGGGCTGGAATGACGAGATCCCCATTGGCATCACGCGACTGGCCGGCACCAATGCCCACACCTACTCCGGGAGCTATTACAACGACCAAACGCTGTATTTCAACTGGGCCTCGTTTAGCCAGGGCGCCCTGGGCGCATCCAACTACACGGTCCACGTCGAGGTGACCGGCACCGGCGGCGGCAGTTGGGACTGGACGGGTCTCACCACACTGGCGGGCTATCATACCTACCTAACGACGGATCAGTCGGTCGGCCCGCTCGCCGCGGGCAACCACACCTTCAAGGTGTGGGTCGACTACGCCAGTGGCGTTTCCGAATCGGACGAGGGCAATAATTATTACGAGCGGACGATCGCGGTGCAATCAACCGCCGTTCTGGCCGATCTGGCGCCGTATCAGAGATCGACATGGAACGACAAGATTCCAATCGGCATCACGCAACTCGCCGGGACCAATGCCCACACGTACGCGGGGACCTTTTATAGCGGCCAGACACTGTATTTCAACTGGGCCGCGCTTAATCAAGGCGCCCTGGGCGCATCCAACTACACGGTCCACGTCGAGGTGACCGGCACCGGCGGCGGCAGTTGGGACTGGACGGGCATCACCACGGCCCCGACCTATCACAACTACCTCACGACGGACCGGGCGGTCGGCCCGCTCGCCGCGGGCAACCACACCTTCAAGGTGTGGGTCGACTACGCCGGTGGCGTTTCCGAATCGGACGAGGGCAATAACTATTACGAGCGCACGATCAATGTCGTTTCCACAGACGTGGAGTGTTACGCTGAATGCGCGGACAATGCGGATTTCAATTCGCCTCAGGCGTCGGGGTGGATCCAGGCCACGCAATACACGTTTGGTGGTCTCCAGTCAGGCTGTACGTATTGGTATCGCGTCAAATCACGGAGAGATGACACCGTCAGCGCATGGTCCAATGTCGAGCACTCGCAGCAGGAAGCGCTCTCCCCGTATGATGCCTGGAAGGCGACCCATTTTTCCGCGAAGCAACTGGCCGATCCCGCGATCAGCGGCGACGCAGCCTGCCCCGCTGGCGACGGCATGCCGAATCTCCTGAAGTACGCGCTGGCGCTGGATCCGCACGAACCCCGCGCCGATAGCCTGCCTGGCGCGGCAATCGCCAACGGCTATCTGACGCTCGCCTACCGCCGGTACAAGCAGGCGACGGACATCGCCTTCCTCGTTGAAGCCTGCGACAGTCTCGCGACCGGAACGTGGAGCGCCGAGGGCCTGACGGAAATCTCGCGGGTTGACGCGGGCGACTTCTGGTGGATCACGATCCGCGACGCCTTCCCGCGCGCCAGCCGCCCCAGCCGCTTCATGCGCTTGAGCGTCACAAAACCATAATCGCGGATGTGGAAATGGGGTTTGTGTGGGAATGGGGGAAAATGGGGGGGGGGATGGGGTCAACTCTTGAAACTTGAAAACCGGCGGGAGCCTCCGCTGCTCCTCCGGCATGGCCAGACCGATTCGGGTGGAATCTGAGGGCGCAGGGTATCATCACATCATGGCGAGGGGCAATGAGCGGCGCGAGATTTTTCGGTCGGACAGGTGCCGGGGGCTATTTCTGGAGACGTTGGAGGAGGCCGTCTTGCGGGCGCATGTGGTGGACGCCGGGGAGCACGGGATGCAATTGGTGCGTTATATTCACCTGAACCCGGTTCGACCGCGCAGGAAGAACGAGCGGATCCTGGCTGGGCGGGCTACAGGATTGGATGCGTATCCATGGAGCAGCCATCGCTCGTACGCGGGACTTGCGGGAAAACCGGGATGGCTCTGCTTGGATTGGTTGCGATTTTGGGGCATCAGAGCGGGGTGACGCACGCGGTGAATCGGGTCGAGCCACTGGCGCGGATGGATCGGAAAATCGCCACAAGGCTCGATTCATTCAGGCGGCGAATTTCAAGTTTCAAGAGTTGACCCCTTTCCTGATTGACCTAGGGCGGGCGCAGGATAAACCAAACGAGACCCGGTATGCGATGCATCCATTCTGCCGCAAACGTCGGCGCTGCATTGCTTGCGGTCTGCACGGTCGCCGGGGCGGCGTCCGCGGCGACGTCCCCGCGAGAATCCTCGCTGCCCTGGAAGGAGGCCAACGGGACCCGCATCCCCGTGCCGCCAGCGGAGCATCCGCGTCTCTATCTTCGCGCGAAGGACGTGCCCGGTCTCGCCGCGCGGATGCGCCACCCCGCGCTGCAGCCCGCCATCGAACGCCTTGAGACGCTCGCCAAACGGCACGCGTTTGTGAACATCGAGATGCGCGCGGTGCAACTGCTGCTCAAGCCCGAACCGGAGGCGTCGCGCAAACTCATCGCCGACGCGCTCGCCTTCCTCTCCCGCACCAAGCTGGCCGACCGCCAGGACGCCTGCCGCGAAACCGGCCGCGCGATGGTCACGGGCGCGATTGTCTACGACTGGTTTCACTCCCAGCTCGATGCCGAGGAAAAGGCCGCCTATCGTCGGGAGCTGATTCGGCTCGCCGGGACGCTCGAGTGCGGCTATCCGCCCGTGCGCCAGGGCTCGGTGACCGGCCACAGCTCGGAGGGGATGATCATGCGCGACATGCTCTCCGCGGGCATCGCCATGTACGACGAATCTCCGGAGATGTACGACTTCGCCGCTGGGCGTTTCTTCCGCGAGCACCTCCCCGCGCGCAACTGGCTCTACGATGGCGGCGCGTACCACCAGGGGGATTCGTACGGGCCGTACCGGTTCGGCTGGGACACTTTTCCTCTCTGGATCTTCGACCGCCTCGGCGCCGGCAGTGTCTACAATCCAGCCCAGGCGCAGGTCCCGTACTATTACATCTACGCCACCCGCCCCGATGGACAGCGGCTCCGCGGCGGGGACACTTTCTGCAGTTCGACGAAGCGCGGAGAGCCGTGGCCCATCGGACCAGGCGCGCTGCTGGCCGGCAGCTATTACAACGACGGCCACGCCCTCGCGCATTTCCTCACGCAAGGCGGGCTGCGCGAAGGCGAGGCGCTCTTTGAATTGCTTTGGCGCGACCCGGAACTCAAGCGGATGCCCCCGGACGATCTGCCCAATTGGCGCTATTTCGGCGAACCGTTCGGCTGGATGATCGCGCGCACTGGCTGGGGCCCCGATACCGTAATCGCGGAGATGAAGATCAACGTCTATAATTTCTGCAACCACCAGCACCTCGATGCGGGCGCATTCCAGATTTATCACAAGGGCGCGCTCGCCATCGACTCTGGGCTCTATACCGGTTCCTCCGGGCAGTACGGCAGCCCCCATTGCAGGAACTACGCCTGGCGCACCATCGCGCACAACAGCCTGCTCATTTTCGACCCGGCCGAGAAATTCGGCCGTGGCGACACCTTCGGCAACGACGGCGGGCAGCGCCTCCCCAACGGCCGCTCCGAACCCCGAGATCTCGGCGCCCTCCGCGACCCGAAAAACGGCTACAAGACCGGCGCGGTGCTCGCTCATGGCTGGGGCCCCGACGCATCAAGGCCCGATTACACCCTCCTCAAGGGCGATATCACCGCCGCTTACGGCCCCAAGGCCAGGCGGGTCGTCCGCTCCTTCGCCTTTCTGGATCTCAAGGACGCGAGACTCCCCGCCGCTCTTGTCGTCTTCGACCGCGTCGTTTCGGCGGATCCCTCGTTCCAGAAATCCTGGCTGCTCCACTCGATCGAGGAACCGAGGCTCGAAGGCGCCACGGCCGTCGTCGACCGCACCTCCGACGGCGCGGCCGGACGTCTGCACCTCACCACCCTCTTGCCCGCCGCAATGACCAAGATCGGTGGGCCGGGCAAGGAATTCTGGGCCGCAGGCACGAACTGGGTGAACGACCCGCGGCCCGGCGCCGATGGCACATCGATAGAGCCGGGCGCCTGGCGGATCGAAATCTCGCCTCCCAAGCCCGCGGCCGATGACCTGTTCCTCGTTGTGATGCAGGTCGCCGACCGCGACGGCGGCGCAGTGGCGCCCGTGGCGAGAATCGACACGGGATCGTGGATCGGCTGCGGCATCGGCGCCCCGTCCGGGCTGCGCGTTGTACTCTTTCGGAAGGATGATGCCTCGTCGGCCGATCCCCTGCGGTTCACGGCTGCGGGATCCGGTCCCATGAAGTGCCTCGTCACCGATCTCGAACCCGGCCTGTGGCGCGCAACCCAGGCCGCCACACGCCACGTGCAATCGATCGCCGTGCATCCCGACAGCCGTGCGGCTTATTTCGAGGGACCCCCCGGCGAATGGTCCCTGCAACGGACCCAATAGCCCCGCCTCCGCGCGATTGTTGCCCCCTGCGCAGGCATCCGCCAGGAACTTGGGGCCAGGAACTTGGGGTCAACTCTTGAAACTTGAAAATTGGACAGAGCCTCGCACACTCCGCCGCCATGGCCAGACCGATTCGGGTGGAATTTGAGGGCGCGGTGTATCACGTCATGGCGCGGGGCAATGAGCGGCGCGAGATTTTTCGGTCGGCCCGAGACCGGGGGCTATTTCTGGAGACGTTGGAGGAAGCCGTCTTGCGGTTTGGGTTGTTGGTGCACGCGTACTGCCTGATGCCGAATCATTACCATCTGGTGGTCGAGACGCCGCGCGGGAACCTGAGCCGGGCCATCGGCTGGTTGCAGGTGACTTACACGGTGCGATTCAATCGGCGGCACCGGCGCAGTGGCCATCTGTTTCAGGGGCGGTTCAAGGCGCATGTGGTGGACGCAGGGGAGTACGGGATGCAATTGGTGCGCTATATCCACCTGAACCCGGTTCGACCCCGCAGGAAGAACGAGCCGATCCCGGCCGGGCGGGCCGCAGAATTGGATGCGTATCCGTGGAGCAGCCATCGCGCGTACGCGGGACTTGCGGGAAAGCCTGGATGGCTCTGCTTGGATTGGTTGCGATTTTGGGGCAAGAGGGCTGGGGCGGCGCGGAGATCGTATCGCGCGGCGATGGCCGGAGCATTTGGCCGGACGCTGCCAAGCCCGTGGGACGAACTTCGGGGCGGGCTGGTCCTCGGGACGGATCGTCTCTGGGAGACGACGCGCCGCCTGGTGAAGGCGAAGGAGGCCGATGAGGAATTGCACTGGGCGAAGCGACACGGGGCGAGGCGGGTCCAGCAGGTGGTGAGACAGATGGTGGCGGACGAGCCCGACGCAGATGTTCGGATGTGGGTCCGGGTGAGATTGGGCGGGGAACCGATGGTCGAGGTGGCCCGGGATTTCGAGTATCGGCATCAGAGCGGGGTGACTCACGCGGTGAATCGGGTCGAGGCACTGGCGCGAATGGATCGGAAACTCGCCGCAAGGCTCCAGGCGTTCCGGCGGCGATTTTCAACTTTCAAGAGTTGACCCCATTCCCCCCCCATTCTCCATTCCTGGCGTCCGTTCGTGTTGCGCCCGGCGTAGCCCGCCCTCTAGGCTCGTGCCTATGGCTCGTGCCCTTCGATCGCTCCTGTTTCTCATCGCCCTTTGTCCCCCGGTATCCGCGTTTGCGAAACCGAACATCATCGTCGTCGTCGCGGATGACCTCGGGTACGCCGATGTGCTTTTTAATCCGCGCCATGCCAAGGAGGTGACGACGCCGCACCTCGACTCGCTGGCCAGGCAGGGCGTGATCTGCAGGCAGGGCTATGTGAGCGGCCACGTCTGTTCGCCGACGCGGGCGGGCCTGATGACGGGGCGCTACCAGCACCGGCTGGGCCTGTACACGGGCGGCGAGGCCGGGAGCGGGTTGCCGATGAGCGAGACGATTTTCCCGCAGCACCTGAAGGCCGCGGGCTATGTGACGGGGCAGTTTGGCAAATGGCACCTCGGCCCCACGCCGGAGTGGAGCCCGGCGCTGCGGGGCTTCGACGAGGTCTTCGGGTTCCTCGGCCGCGGGGCGCACGATTACTTCAGGCTTGATGACCCCGCGGACCCGATCTATCGCGGCACCGAGCCCGTGAAGGAAGAAGGGTATCTCACCGACCGCCTGGGCGAGGAGGCGTCGGCGTTCATCTCAAGGCACAGGGCCCGGCCGTTCTTCGTCTATCTGGCCTTCAACGCCGTCCACGCGCCGCTGCAGGCGCCGGACGACGAGATCGCGAAGTTCAACACCGGCAACAAAAACCGCGACACGCTGCTGGCGATGGGCAAGCGCCTCGATGACGCCATCGGGCGGATCGTTGGCACGCTGAAAAACGAAGGCGTCTGGGAGAACACGCTCTTGTTCTTCATAAGCGACAACGGCGGCCCGCTCGCGCAGAGCGCCGACAACGCGCCGCTGCGCGGCGGCAAGCACACCGACTACGAGGGCGGCATCCGCGTGCCATTCCTCGTGTGCTGGCCCGCGCAGCTCAAGCCGGGCGATCTTGTGGCGCCCGTGTTCTCGCTCGACATCCTGCCCACCGCCCTGGCGGCCGCCGGCGTCGGCGCCGTGGACGGAAAGGGCTTCGATGGTCAGAACATCCTCCCGCTGCTGCGCGGTGAGTCGGCGCCGCTGCCGCGGAACCTCTTCTGGTGTTCCGGGAGCGAGCAGGGCTGGTGGGCCGTGCGCTCGGGCGACTCGAAACTCGTGGGGGAGAAGGGAAAGATCGGCCTGTTCGATCTCGCCAAGGACGTTTCCGAGGCCAGCGACCTCGCCGCGCAGATGCCCGAGAAGGTCGCCGAACTCACGAGGCTGCACGACGCCTGGCTCGCCGGCATGGCCAGGCCCGTGAAGGCCGGCGAGAAACGCTACGGCATGGCGGGCGAAACGGGCGAGAAACCCCAGAAGAAGAAGCGAAAGAAGAGGGCCAGGAAGGACAACACCTGACCCGTCCGTTGCCCGTCACTCCGCGACGCCCTGGCCCAGGGGGGTGGCGTGGCGCCGCGCTGGGGCGAAGCGGACCTCAGGGATGATGGCGAGGGTCCCGAGGAACGCGATGCCGACGGCGATCCATGCGAGGGTCGGGATGGGCATGTGTTCGGCCAGCTGGAAGGCGAGGAGGGGACCCACGAGGCCGCGGGCGCCGGTCATGAAGGTGTGGACGGCCATGTAGTCCGCGACGCGGTCGGGGGGCGCGAGCTTCGTCACCCAGAGGCTCCATGAGATTTCGCCGCCAGCCATGTTCATGCCGAAGAGGATGGAGCCCCAGATCAGGCCGAGCGGGGCCGGCATGATGAAATAACAGCCGATGGACACCAGCACGATCACGTCGAGGACGGCGCGCAGCAGGAAGAAGTTGATCCTGTCGAAGAGGTTGCCCCAGATCGAGCTGCTGAGTCGGATGATGCTCGGGATGACGCCGGTGAGCAGGGCCACGGCCGTCGCGGGCAGCGCGATGCCGTAGCGGGCGTTGGCGATGTACTCCACGCGCAGCGGGAACATCATGAGGTTGCCGAAGCCGACCAGCATCCAGCTGATCAGCATGAGTCCGAACTGGCGATCGTGGATCGCGAAGCGGAGCGCCGAGAACGGGTGTCCCGCGCCATCCGGCGTGATGGGGCGCGCGGGATAGCGCGCGATCGCGGCGGAGGCGAAGAGGCTCGCGCAGGCAAAGATCGCCAGCACGAGCCGGGCGCGCCCGATATCGGCCTCGAGCATGCGGCCGGCGCCCCACCCGAACGCGGCCGAGACCAGCACGCGGATGGTGACGGCGCGCGAGAAGAGCTTGCCGCGATCACTGTCGGGATAGTTGTCGCGGTAGATCTGGGTGAAGAGGGGCACGCATGCGGAACTGAGGGCCGTGGCCACCATGGCGCAGGCGACGTAGACGTGGAGTTCCGTGACGATGGCCGCAGCGCCGTAGGCGAGCCCGGCCACCGCCGTGAGCGCCGCCGCGGCGCGGGAGGGCAGGACGCCCATGCGGGTCACGAGGTTCACGAGCGCGGGGGTGCCGACGAAGCCGATGCTGCTCGCCGCGGCGATCCATCCTTTGGCCATCGAGCCGGCGTGGAAGTAGCGCACCGCAATCAGCAGCAGGAAGGTGGTCGCCGCAGTCTCCATGATGCCGTTGGAGACTGCCCGCTGGCAGTCGAGGCGGAACGTCTTGCGCTCAACGTCGGCCGGTGACATGGGACGGCATCAGTGTGCTACTCCTCGCCCACGAATCAATTCGGATCCCTGTCCTCAGCGCCCGCCCTGGCGCGTGGGGGCGAGATATGAGCAGCGGCCATCGGATTGGAACTTGCCCCGGCCGATCTCGATGATTCGCACATATCGGTCGCGCCGGAATCCTGGGCGATTCGCGTAGAAGCGCATGACCCGATCCAGATCCCGTTTTGCGGCGGTGGGATTGTTGCCCCACCCGTTCGGTTGGATGATGACGCGCGACATCGGCACCCCCTCGATCACGGCGAAGTTGACCTTCGTCAGGTCGGTGGGCCGGGCGGCGGGGGGAGGGGCCTTTGCGGGCGCCGGCGGTTCGGCCGCGCGAGCCTGGATCACCGCGGATGTCACGAGCGCCGCCATGAATAGGTGGGGACATTTCATGCGAGGGGCAAAGTTGCGTCGGTTTGCCGCTCATGGCAAGGCGGGGCGTCTCCGCAAGAATGCGCCGTGGCCGGGGAAACTCCTCGGGGTTGAAATCTCGTCGGGGCTCGCGCAGGATCGGCCCATGAAATCATGGACCGCGGCACTGATCGCCGCCCTGTTTGTTCTCCTGGGTGCCGGGATCTGGCTGTATCGTGACCGCGAGAGGCTGGCTGCGGACTTTGCGCGGCTGAGCGGAGAGGCGCAGCGGCTTGGGCAGGAGACGCAGCGGTTATCCGGCGAGGTGGCTAATTCCGCGACCGAGATCGCGAGGCTCAAATCGGCTATCGAGACGGCCCGGCAGGATGCGCAGTCGAAGGCGCGCGCGGAGATCGATAACCTCAATAGGCAGATTGGCGACCTGAAGGCGCAGTTGACCGCGTCGGAGAAGAAGGCGGGCGACCTGGCCGATCGCCTGGCGGCGGCAGAAGGCAAGGCGCGGGTGGCCGAAGTTGGCCGCGTCGACGCGGAGCGCTCGGCGGCCGATGACCTGCGCATGGCGCGCGAGGTCGAACGGCGTCGCGCTGTCCAGAAGATGGAGCACGAGCGCACGCTGGCCCAGGAGAAGGCCGCCCTGGAGCGCCAGATCGAGGAGGCCAGGGTCGCGAGGTTGGCCGCGAAGCGGTTGGCCCAGGAAAAGGATGCCCTGGAGCGCCAGATCGAGCAGGCCAAGGCCGCCCGATCGGATACGACGCGACTGACCCAGGAGAAGGTGGCCCTGGAGCGTCGGATCGAGGAGGCCAAGACCGCGGAACCGAATCCCGAGCGACTGGCCCGAGAGAAAACGGCTTTGGAGCAGCGGCTTGCCGAGGCGAAGGGCCGACAGGACGTCGAAGTGGCCCAGCGCGAGGGGCGCATCGAGATCACCGTCGCCAGCCGCATCCTGTTTGAGTCTGGCTCCGATCGACTGCGCACCGAGGGAATGGAAGTTCTCCACACGCTCGCCCAGAGCGCGGCCAATGACGACCGCGAGATCCATGTCGTGGGCCACACGGATGACCTGCCCATCCGCAGGCAGTACCGGGACCGGTTCGCCACGAACTGGGATCTGGCGGCGGCCCGGGCCACAGCGGCGGCACGCTACCTGATCGAGGCCTGCAAGGTCGCCGCGGGGCGCGTGGTGGTCCATTCGCACGGCGCGACCCGCCCCGTCGCCCCCAATGAAACGGAAGACGGCAGAGCCAAGAATAGGCGCATCGAGATCCTCTTCGTCCCCGCCGGGACGACGAAGCATTGACCGGTTGGCCGGGGCCGTGACGCCCTGTCGGCCGACCAAAGGGCGCCTCTGGGAGTCGGCATGCGGCATGTGCGGTCCCATGACTCTGGCGCATCCCTGCCTGGAGGCTTGGGCGGGCTCCGTCCGTTCGCCCTGAGCCTGTCGAAGGGCGAGGTATCATCAGACCGTCCTTCGACGGCTTGCCGGCCCGCGCTCAGGACGAACGGGAGGACAGCGGTGTTGGGTCAACCGACTCCTCAGGGTTCTTCCGCCGACTCGGGATCGGGATCCGCATGCCTGCGCCCGTGTTCCGCGCCGGCGACGACCAGCGTGATCTCGCCGCGCCACGCGCGCCCGCGATGGGCGGCGGCGAGTTCGGCCGACGTGCCGCGCAGGCACTCCTCGAATTTCTTGGTCAGTTCCCGCGCGATGCAGATCTGCCGATCGGGCAATATCGCCTCGAGCGCCCCGAGGGTCTTGGCGATGCGATGGGGCGACTCGAAGAAGACGGTCGTGGCCGCGCGGTCGCGCAGCGCCTCGAGGGCACGGGTCCGCCGCCCCGATTTCTGGGGCAGGAAACCCTCGAAGACGAAGGGGCAGGCGGGCAGGCCGCTGGCCACCAGGGCGTGGAGCACCGCGGAGGGGCCGGGGATGACCTCGACGGGCACGCCCTCGCGGATGCAGTGGGCGATCAGCCGTTCGCCGGGATCGGAGACGCCCGGCATGCCCGCGTCGGTCACCAGCGCCACGGATTGACCCTGGTCGAAGCATTCCTGGATTCGCCCAAGGCGGCGCGCCTCGTTGAACTGGTGGCAGCTCACGAGTGGCTTTCGGATCTCCAGGTGGCGGAGCAGCACCGAGGCGTGGCGGGTATCCTCGGCCGCTATGACATCCGCCTCCCGGAGGGCGCGGATCGCGCGCAGGGTGATGTCCTCAAGGTTGCCGATGGGGGTGGCGACGACGAAAAGTTTTGCGAGCATACGACGGTGCGGCGATTCGCGGAATCTTTGCGCGACCGTGCGGGGATTCAACTTCGGTTTTCTGGATGGAGGCATTCCTCATGCCTTCGGGCCGAGAGGCTCCAGGCGACAATAGCCGGACGGGCGGCGGCGGTCTTCGCGGGGGGTGAGGCCGAAATGCTTGTGGTAGTCGCGTGAGAACTCTTGCGACCGCGCGTAACCGACGCGAAAGGCGATCTCGGTCATGGGCAGATCGGAGTGCTGCACCAGGCCGCGCGCGTAGCCGAGGCGGATCTCCCGGCGCCGTTTCATGGGTGGCATGCCGGTGGCCGCTTTGCAGGCGCGGATGACCGTGCGCACGCTGAGGCCGCTCAATCGGCGGATGTCGGCGAGGGTGCGAGTTTCCTCCAATCGCGTGCGCAGTTGTTTCTCGATGCGCCACCAGAGTTTCGCGGCCGGTTGCGCCGCGGGCCGGAAACCCGCGCGCGGCAGCAGATGTTCGAGGAGTTCGATCAACGCGCGATGGCAGCGAAGTTGGCGCTCCAGCGGAGGCATTGCGCGATCGCGCCAGAGCGCCAGCAGTCTCCTGCCTTGGCGCAACGTCACGGGGGCCGCCCGCAGCACGCGCCGGTCATCGGGCGGCGGCGGGATCGCCGGCGCATGGAAGTTGATGGTGATGAACCGCCACGGCGCGCGCAGGATTTCGCCGCGCACCGGCTCGTTTTCGTGGTACCAGACCACGGCGCCTTTGCTGAAGACCTCGGCGCGCCCCTCGGCCCATTGGCTGACCGCGCCCGCGGTCACGACGTGCACCAGGTGGCCCGGCAGGCTTTGCGATTGAAAGCCGCCGGTCCGGGTCCGCTCAATCTCGTCCACGAAGACCAATCTCTCCACGGGCGCAGAGAGGCCCGCTTTGTCTGCGATGTCACGTGGCGCGGCCATGAATCTCCGCGGCAGAGGGTGGAACGGGCTGGCAAGAATTGCGACTTTTTTCTGCTGTCGCCGCGAAGCGCCCATGGCGAGGCCATGTTAAAGATTGGCGGTGGCGAAGATCTATTATGTCGGCGACTGGGCGGTGATGCTTGGGCCGATGTTCGCGGAGACGCCGTTCAACTATGCGTGGAAGGGCACGGACGTTTTCAACTACGGCCACTGGCTCAAGGACGCGCTGGAATCGGGCGGCGATCATCAGGTGACGAGTGTGCCGACGTGGGAGTTCTACCGCTTGCCGCCGGGACGCTACGAAGAGGTTCTGGATGAATACGACGCGTTCGTGTTCTCGGATGTCGAGGCGGAGAATTTCCAGCTCGCGCCGCAGTTCTTCGACCGCAGCAAGTTCGGCGCGAAGCCCTTGACGTTTCCCGACCGCGTGCGGCTGACGGTGGAGGCGTTGCGCATGGGGAAACACATGATGTTTCTCGGCGGCTGGCTGAGCTTCAGCGGCGAGATGGGCAAGGGCGGCTGGGGCCGGACGCAGTTGCGCGAAGTGATGCCGGTCGAGTGCCTGGAACACGAGGACCTGCGCGAGAGCACGGAAGGCTGGCGCGGCTGGGCGCTGAAACCGGAGCACCCCATCTTCAGCGGCCTCGATCTGGCCGCGATGCCGCCGATTCTCGGCTACAACATCGTGAACTCGCGCCGCGGCTGCGAAGTGCTGGCGGTGTGGGAAGGCTCGCGCGACCCGATGCTCGCGGTCGGGCAGTTCGGCGAGGGCCGCGTGCTGGCCTACACATCCGACCCGGCGCCGCATTGGGGCTGCAATTTCGTTTACTGGGATGAATACACGCGCTTCTGGCAAAATGCCGCGGCGTGGTTGTTGGGCGATTGAAAGGTGAGACGATGATACACTCCGTTGCCATTCTTGTTCTCCTCGCTAGCAGCGTGCCGGCCGCACAGGTGATTCCGCAGCCGCGCGAAGTGAGTGCCAGCAGCGCAGACTTCGTTCTCGACGCGGATGCCGCCGTGGTGCTTGGCAAGCCGGACGATGAGCAGGACCGGTTCGCGGCGGGGATGGTGTGCGAAGAGTTGACAACGAAGATGGCCGACAAGGCGAAGCGGCCGATCCTCATCGGTATCCCCAGCCGCGACGCGCCCGTGCGCGCCGCGTGTGAGCGACGGGGGTTGAAGGTGACGCCGGAACTCGGCGACGAGGGTTATATGATCGACGTGAGCGCCGACGGGATCGTCGCTGCGGCCAACGCGGCGCCGGGCGTGTTCTACGCGGCGCAGACCCTGCGGCAACTGGTGAAGCGGCTGCCGGATGGCCGCGCGGCCATCGAGGGTGTGCGCATCCGCGACTGGCCGGGGCTGCGCTATCGAGGCGTGCAGGACGACGTGAGCCGCGGACCGGTGCCGACGATGGAGTATCTCAAACAGCAGATTCGCACGCTGTCGGCGTTCAAAATCAATGTCTTCTGCCTCTACATCGAGCACGTCTTCAAGTTTCGTAAATACCCGCGGCTCGCGCCGGAGGGCGGCGAGATCACGGCGGAACAGATCCGGGAGCTGATTGCCTGCGGGCGGAGGCATCACGTCGAATTGCTGCCGCAGATCCAATCATTCGCGCACCAGGCGCACATCCTCAAGCATCCGGAGTTCGCCGAACTTCGCGAGATGCCGGACGGCGGGGGTGTGTTCTGTCCGCTGTCCGAGGGCACCTACAAGTTGTTGGCCGACTTCTACTCGGAATTCGTGCCGGTCCACGACATGAAGTTCTTCCACGTCGGTTGCGATGAGACATTCGAGTTGGGCAAGGGCCGCAGCAAGGAGAAGGCCGCCGAGATCGGCGTGGACGGCCTCTATCTCCAGCACATGAAGCGGCTGCGGGAAATCCTGCTGCCCTACGGCAAGCGACTGATGTTCTGGGGCGACATCGCATTGCATCACAAGGAGATGATCCCGAAGCTGCCGAAGGATTACGTCGTGATGAACTGGACCTACGGCGGCGCGACGAACTACATCGCGCGGCTGGAGCCGTTCAAGGAGGCCGGCCTCGAGCAGTGGGTCTGTCCCGGCGTGAGTTGTTGGCGCCAGATTTTCCCCGATTACGTGACGGCGCGGACGAACATCGCTTGCTTCGTTCGCGACGGCGCGGCGATGGGCGCAGTGGGCATGCTCAACACGGCGTGGGATGACGACGGCGAAAACCTCACCGAATACAACTGGTATGGCTTTCTGTGGTCGGCCGACTGCGCGTGGCAGCCGGAGAGGTTCGACACCGGGCGGTTCGAAGCGGCGTTTGCTCCCGCGTTTTATGGTGCCGACGCGCCGGAACTGACGGAGGCGGTGAACCTGCTTGGGTCGCTGCCTGGCGTCTTGCGCGCGCCGCGCTACACCGACGCGGCCTTCTGGGAAGATCCGTTTGCGGGTCAACGGCCCGCGGGGTCCGATCTCGCAAAGCGGCTGCGACAGATCGTCGAGTCCTCGGGCCGAGCGCGAACGCTCATCGGCCGGGGCCGCTCGAAAGCACGTGTCCACCGGACAAGCCTCGACGCGATGGACTTTGCCGCGAGCCGTTGGAGCTTCCTTGGCCGGAAGTTCCTGGCCGCGGACGATATCGCCGCTGCCTACCGCCGCGCCGCGGAAGATCCTCGAAACCACACGCCGGCCCAGGCCGCGTTGCACGACGGTGCTTCGCGATTGCACGCGCTGGCGGCGGAGGTGTTGCAACTGCGTGACGAGTATCGCAGGCTCTGGCTCGTCGAAAACAGGCCCTATTATCTGGAGACCATCACCGCTCGTTACGACGCGCTCGCCGCGAGGCTGGAAGCGAAGGCGAAGCAACTCGACGAGACACTCGCGGCCTTCGACCAGACCGGACTGTTGCCGGAGCCGGAGAAGCTGAGCCTCGGCGACCGCATCGGAAATCGGCCATGAATCGACGCGACTTTCTCAAGACCGGCGTCGGCATTACTGCCGGCACCTTATTCTCCGGGTGCGTGAAAAACCCCAGACCTCCGGCTTCGCGCCCCGCGCCCGCGAAGACGCCCGCCATCCTCGCATCCTACTCCGCCGGCGGCTCGAAAACATCGCGCTCGGCGAGCGCGCCGAAATGCCCGGCATCAACTACCCGCCCGAGGAAAAATGTTTCTGGACGCGCTGTCTTCACGCAATCGGAAAGCATTATCGCGGGCACCCCGAAGGCCCGCACAGCTACGGATGGTGGGATTCGTGCCCGGGCCGCCATGCGCCCCACCAGTCCGCACAACGCAGGAGCCTGCTTGGAGGCGATTGGAACGGACCAGGGTCGCGGGAATCGCCCGCAGGCGGGCTCCTACAGGACGATTGGAAGGACCGGAAACGGACCGTAAGGCGATCCCCTCTACTGAAAGACGTTCTATGACCTGTGCAGAACGCTTCGATGGACCTCCTCTCACCCACGCTCGCGGCCACACCCGAATTTCGCTCACAAGATGCGTCGACGCCGAGTTTCTCCGGGGGCAGGCGGGGTAGAGGGGAGCGTGAGCGACCCGTGCGACGGCCCAGTCACGGTTCGTTCAAGGAAGGACTCGTCAGTAGGACAGTTCGAGGATCTCTTTGGCGGCGCGGCGCGAGGCGCCCGGGCCGCCGAGCAGGCCGATCGCGCGATCGAGATCCTCGCGTTGTTTCTGCATGCGCGAGGGGTTGGAAAGGAGATCGAGTGCCGCCCGGGCCATCGCGGCGGGGCGGGCGCGCACCTGGATCAGCTCGGGCACGGCGCCGCGGTTGAGAAGGAGGTTGACCATCGCGAGATAGGGCACCTTGATCAGGAACTTGCCCGGAAGGTAGGTGAATGGCCCCACATGATAGTAGACGACCATGGGGGTGCCCGCCACGGCGCATTCCAGGGTCGCCGTCCCGCTGGTGACGAGCGCCAGATGGCACCGCGACATGTGCGTGGTCGTGTAGCCGATCCGCACGCGCACGTCGATGGCATAGCCCACCTCGCGCGCAACGATCTCTTTTATCAGGGCGCCGACTCGAGCGTTGGGGGCCAGGCATATGAACCGCGCCGGGCGGGATTCGTTCATGATCGCGGCGGCCGCCAGCATGACCGGCAGGTGCCGGCGCACCTCTTTCTCGCGGCTGCCGGGCAAAAGCGCCACGGAGGTGGTTTCGTCATCCCGGTCCTCGCCGCGCGACACGAACAGGCGGTCGAGTATCGGGTGCCCGACCCAGGCCACCTTGAGCGCGGGCTGCCGCTCCTTGAACCACGCCTCCTCGAAAGGGAGGATCGATAGCAGCAGGTCCGCGTATTTCTGCAGGAGGGCGGCCCGGCCCGGCCTCCACGCCCAGACCTGCGGGCTCACGTAGTAGATGATTTTGGTCTGCGGCAGGACCGCACGGATGCGCCGCATGAAACGCATGTTGAAGCCGGGGTAATCGATCAGGATGACGGCATTCGGCTGGAGCGCCGAGCAGTCCTTCACGAGCTGGGAGAAAAAGCGCAGGTACTTCGGGAACTGGAGCAGGACATCCCAGATGCCTATCACTCCGTGCGATGCCAGGTCGAGCGACTGGCGCTGTCCCGCGGCCAGCATTCGCTCGCCCCCGGCCCCGTAGCATTCGATCGCGGGGTTGCGCTGTCGCAACGCCTCGATGAGGTCGGCGCCAAGGTGGTCGCCGCTCGCCTCTCCGGCGATCAGGAACACGCGCATGGCCTAATTGCCGCCCGGAGACCCCGCGGCCTCGGCGCGGCTGTTCGCCGCGATGCTGGCCCCCCCACGTTCGCCCGCCCAGATCCGGTCGGTGATCTCGATCGCCACATCCAGGGCGGCCGTCCCCTGCTCGCCGCTCACAACCGGCTCCCGGCGCGCGCGCGCGCACTCGGTGAACGACTGCAGTTCGAGGCGCAGCGGCTCCTCTTTTTCCACGGGCACCCGCTCGCGCACGATCTGCGACTTGAGCTTTCGGAAGATCTCGCCCGACTGGTTCTGGTAATCGAGCGACATGTAGGTGTCCTCTTGGAAAACGCGTATCTTGCGCATCTTCTCGGGGCTGATGCGGCTGGTGGTGATGTTGGCGACGCAGCCATTCTCGAAGCGGATCCGCGCGTTGGCGATGTCCTCGCCCCTGCTCAACACCGCCACGCCCACCGCGTCGATCGAGCTGATCGGCGAGCGCACCAGGTGCAGGATGACATCCAGGTCGTGGATCATGAGGTCCAGCACGACCCCGATATCCGTGCTGCGGCCGGGATAGGGCGAGAGGCGATGCGCCTCGATGAAGCGGGGTCGCGTGAGCCGGTCCTCCAGAACCCTGAGCACGGGATTGAATCGCTCGATGTGGCCGATCTGAAGGACGGCGCCATTCGCCCGGGCCATGCGGACGAGTTCCCGGGCGGGCTCGGTCGAGTCGGCGATGGGTTTCTCCATCAGGACGCTGCGCCCCGCGGCGAGGAATGGCTTGGCCACCTCGAAATGGGTCGAGGTTGGCGTGGCCACGGAGACCGCGTCCACAGATTCCAGCATGTCGCCCAGGGTCGAGAAACACCGGATGTCATACTGCTGCGCGATCGATCTGGCCACCGCGGGGTCGATGTCAAAGACGCCCACGAACTGGACGTCGTCCAACAGTGAATAGATCCGCGCGTGTTCGCGGCCGATGTGGCCGACACCCACGACGCCAATTTTGAGCTTTTGCATAGGCTATCCGATGGCGACGAGCGATACCCGCAGCCGAGAGGCAAGCTCGGTTAATGCCTCCATGCGCAAAATCAAGGTTTTTCTCGCCTCGATCGCCAGCAGCGCGATACCGGATTCGGCTGCGACCTCGAGGGTCCGGGGGCCGATCACGGGCACGTCGAAGCGCATGTCTTGGGCGGGTTTGCTGACCTTGACGGCCACCGCGCCCCCGTGGCCAAGCGCCCCGCCGCGGCGCATCAGGTCGTTGGTGCCCTCGAACGCCTCGACGGCCAGGACGGTGCCGTTCTTGACCACGACCGCCTGTCCGATGTCCAGGCGGCTGATCTCTTTGGCGATGCGGAAACCGAACTCCGCCTCGCGCAGGGCGCGCGCCTTGGGGCGGGGCCCCGCCCGCCACCCCGGCCCCGGCACCCGATCCTCCATGAAGGTGGTTGCCGGGGCGAGTTCGATGCCCGCGGCCGCGAGCTCGTTCGCGATGGCGCCGAACAACGTCTCCGCGTTGCGCTCGGGCAAGCGCGCGAGCAGCATGAGGGCCTTTATGTCGGGCCTCAGGTCGAAAAGGTTCTTGGGCCGGATCTGGCCGGCCATCACGGCGCGGGTCACGCCGGATGCCTTCAGGTGCTCCAGCATCCGGCCCAATTGGCCGACGCGCATCCAGGCCACCTCGTCGGCGGCCCGCCCGATGGCCGGGTCTGTCTCGCCCTCGAACGCGCACGCCGCGATGCGGGATACCCCGGCGCGCCTCGCGGCCTCGATCCACTCGAGGGGATAGTCGCCCCTTCCCGCGATCAGGCCCATCGGCTCCATCCGCACAGCTTGGGGCACACGATGCCGTGAATCAAACGGATACGGCGGCGAGGCGGGGCGGGGTCAGGGGCCACCCACCTGGATCGTGTCCGACCAGCCTCCCATCGAGGCGTGCTCGGCATCGGAGCAGGGTGCGTTGGTCGGCGCGTCCGCGGGGCTGTCGCTGGCCCGCACGAGTCCTTCCCGGATCAGCCATTCCTCGACTTCCTCGCCGCTGACGTCGGACACGATTCTGCCGCCGATGTCGAGTGTTGGCTGGAGTGTTTGGCCGCTCTTCTGCACCATCTCCGCAAAGTTTTCGGGATCGCCGATAATGTCGCGATCCTCGTACTGGAGATTGTATTTCTGAAGCACGGCGCGCACTCCGCGGCTCCATCCGCACGACGGCTTGAGGTAGGCGATGATCTTGGGCTGTCCTTTTTCGAGCATGCGGGGAGTATAAATTTGCATTTGAAGACTGCAAATCGGCTAATGGCTCGCGGCGCGCGGGCGGGGTGGGGGGCATGACGCTCACCGAGATCCGGGCGATCCTCGCCGAGCGCGGGCTGGCGCCGCAGCGCCGCTTCGGCCAGCATTTCCTGCACGACGAGAACCTCTGCCGCTGGCTGGTGCGGGAGGCCGGGCTGGGGGCGGGGGAAGCCGTCTGGGAGATTGGGCCCGGGCTGGGCAGCCTGACGGGGGCCCTGATCGGGGCCGGCCACCGGGTCCGCGCGGTGGAGATCGACCGCGGGTTCGCGCGGTTCTTGGAGGAGCGATTTGGCCCGGGCGGGATGCTCGAGGTTTTCGAGGCCGATGCGGTGGCTTTCTGCGAGTCGGGGAGACTCCGGGGCCGGGTGGTGATGGGCAACTTGCCCTACAACGTGACAACGCCGCTGATCATGGCGCTCGTCAGCGGGGGGGCGGTGAGCGAGATGCTGTTCATGGTGCAAGAGGAGGCAGCGGACAGGCTCGTCGCACAGCCCGGTGAGCCCGACTACGGGGCCGTCAGCGTGCTCGTCCAGAGCCGTTGCCGGGTCGCTTTCCTTCGCCGGGTGTCGCCTTCGGTCTTCTACCCTGAACCCGCTGTCGATTCGGCCATCATCCGTCTCTCGGCCCTCCAACAGGCCCCTGACGATGCTGCCTTCACACAACTCAAGGTCTTCGTAAAACGAGGTTTCTCAAACAAACGCAAGCAGTTAGCGAAGCTGCTGGCCGGATGGAGCCCGGGAACCAACCGCCCCCCGCTTGATCGGTCCTATTGGTTCTCCGCCTTGCAATCGCTGGGGATACGCCCCGATGCGCGCGCCGAGGACCTCGCCCCGAAATCCTGGCAGGCCCTCGCGGCCCTTCCCGGGGGCCCGGAAACCAAAATTTCCTAAAAATTTCCCTTGACGGAACCACTGGGGCTGACAACTTAGCCGTTCACTTTAGCCGGCTAAGGCGGGGTGCGCTGTGTCGATCTGCGCGGGAGCGCTGGATCGGAGTGGGGCCCTCGTTGCGGCGGAGCGTCGGCTTGGCCGACGTCGGCTGGGTGGAGACTCGGCGCCCGGAGGCACGACGCGAAGACAGAGAACAGATCGGATTTGCCCACGTAGCTCAGTCGGTAGAGCACGTCCTTGGTAAGGACGAGGTCGTCGGTTCAATCCCGATCGTGGGCTGTCGGCCGAAGAAACAGAGAGATAGGTCCTGGGCGAGAGAACGAAGCTTGGAACAACCGGCAAACTGAGGAGAAGAGAAGCACTATGGCGAAGGAATCGTTCAAGAGGGATAAGCCCCACGTCAACATCGGCACCATCGGTCACGTCGACCACGGCAAGACGACGCTGACGGCTGCGATCACGGCGGTGCTAGCCAAGAAGGGCTTGGCTGAGGCCAAGAAGTATGACGACATCGACAACGCGCCCGAGGAAAAGGAGCGCGGCATCACGATCAACACCGCGCACGTGGAGTACCAGACCGAGCACCGCCACTACGCCCACGTCGATTGCCCGGGCCACGCCGACTACATCAAGAACATGATCACCGGCGCCGCGCAGATGGACGGCGCGATCCTGGTGGTCAGCGCCACCGATGGCCCAATGCCGCAGACCCGCGAGCACATCCTGCTCGCCCGTCAGGTCGGCGTGCCCGCGCTGGTCGTGTTCATGAACAAGGTCGACATGGTCGATGACAAGGAACTCCTCGACCTCGTCGAGCTCGAAATCCGCGACCTGCTCACCAAGTACGAGTTTCCGGGCGACGAGATCCCCATCGTCAAGGGCAGTGCCCTCAAGGCCCTCGAGGCCGGCGACCCCGCCTCGCCGGACTGCAAGGCGATCCTGGACCTGATGAAGGCCGTCGACGAGTACATCCCGATGCCCGAGCGGCCCAAGGACCAGCCCTTCCTGATGGCGGTCGAGGACGTGTTCAACATCGAAGGTCGCGGCACCGTGGCCACCGGCCGCGTCGAGCGCGGCGTCCTCAAGCGGATGGAGGAAATCGAGATCGTCGGCCTTAGGCCCACGCAGAAGACCGTGGTCACCGACATCGAGATGTTCCGCAAGCTCCTCGACAGCGCGGAGGCTGGCGACAACGTCGGCATCCTGCTGCGCGGCGTCAAGAAGGAGGACGTGGAGCGGGGCCAGGTCATCGCCAAGCCCGGCTCGATCACCCCACACAAGAAGTTTAAGGCCGAGGTGTACGTGCTGACGAAGGAGGAGGGAGGCCGCCACACGCCTTTCTTCAGCAACTATCGTCCGCAGTTCTACTTCCGGACCACCGACGTGACCGGGACCATCAAGTTGCCCGAGGGCGTCGAGATGGTGATGCCCGGCGACAATATCTCTATCGAGATCGAGCTCATCGCCCCGGTGGCGATGGAGAAGACGATCCGTTTCGCCATCCGCGAGGGTGGCCGGACGGTCGGCGCCGGTCGCGTTTCGGAGATCCTGGAGTAAGATTGAAGCTCAGGTCGCGACGGCGCGGGTGGATCGCCGAACAGGAGAGTAGCTCAATTGGTAGAGCAGCGGTCTCCAAAACCGCCGGTTGCAGGTTCGAGTCCTGTCTCTCCTGCCAGATCCCGGCGGGGGGGCGGACACCCAGGCCGTTTCGACCGAGCAGGTATTTGCCGTGAATCTTTTCATCGCACAGGCTAACGAGTTGACCGCGGGGCCGCAGGGCGGCGCCGCGGGTGTCCTCCACTGGCTCCGGCTCAACTGGGGCCTGGTGGGGTGGATCATCGGCCTCGCCATCCTGGCGCTGGTCGCGTGGCAGAACCGGGCCCTGGTCCGCAAGTTCTTCCGCGAGGTTCTGGTGGAGCTCCGGAAATGTTCTTGGCCGTGGGACCCGACCCAGAGCGGCCTCCGCAAGTACAAGGAACTGATCGACTCCTCGGTCGTCGTCCTGGTGTCGATGGTCCTCTTGGGCGCCTACACCAGCGTCGTGGATTTCTTCCTCGTGAAGGCCACCGGCCTCGTCATTCACTGGAAACTCTAGGGATCGCATGACCGACGCCAATCCACAGAACGGGCTAGAGTCAGAGGCCGCCCCCCAGGGGGTCGGCGGAGAGGCACCGGCCGCGGATGTCGCGCCCGCCGAGGAGCCGCGGCACCCGGACTATGAGAAGGCGCAGTGGTTCGCCCTGCACGCCCTGAGCGGGCAGGAGTACCGCGTTCGCGACCATCTCATGCGGCGTCGCAAGACCGAGGAACTCGGGGATGTCATCCACGAGGTGGTCGTGCCCACCGAGAGGATCTCGGAGGTCAAGCGCAACAAGAAGATCGAGACCGAGCGCAAGCTTTACCCGGGCTACGTCTTCGTCCGGGCCAACCTGCTCGACGAGAATAACAACATCATCGAACGGACCTGGTATAGCCTGCGCGAGACCCCCGGCGTCATCGGCTTCGCCGACGGCCAGAGGCCCATCCCCATGCGCCAGGGCGAGGTCGATGCGATGCTCGCCCAGATGAAGGCCTCCGAGGAGCGAGTCATCCCGAAGACCAAATTCGCCGTGGGCGACCGCGTGAAAGTCGGGGACGGGCCATTCCTCAATCAGGATGGCGCCGTCGAGGAGGTCTACCCGGACAAGGGCCGCCTGCTTGTCTCGGTGAGCATCTTTGGGCGCAGCACCCCCGTGGAGCTCGAATATTGGCAGGTGGAAAAGTCGTAGGATATCATGGCTAAAGAGATTGTCGCGCAGATCAAGTTGCAGATACCGGCGGGCCAGGCCAACCCGGCGCCGCCCGTCGGCCCCGCGCTGGGCCAGCAGGGCGTCAACATCATGGCCTTCTGCAAGGAGTTCAACGCCCGGACGCAGAAGCAGGCCGGCGATATCCTTCCGGTCGTGATCACCGTTTTCAAGGACAAGAGTTTCACGTTCATCACCAAGTCGCCCCCGGCCGGCGTGCTGCTCAAGAAGGCGGCCAAGATCGCCAGCGGTTCGAAGGAGCCCAACAAGATCAAAGTGGGCCAGGTCACCCGGGCGCAGGTGATGGAGATCGTGCGGCTCAAGATGCCGGACCTCAACTGCTCGGACGAGGAGGCGGGGTTCCGTATCATCGCGGGAACCGCCCGCCAGGCCGGCATCGAGATCGTGGGTTGACGTGCTCTTCGCGTCCCGCCGGGTGGCGGGGCGGCAGGGAGCGAGGCGTAGGAGATCCCGGCACCACCGGGATCGGAAGCACTACGGGAGACAGCGCAGTGGCGAACAAGAGAAGCAAACGTTACAGGGAGGCGGCGAAGCTCGTCGATGGCGAGCGTCAGTATCCGCTGGCCGAAGCAATCAAAATCATAAAATCCATGCCGCCGGGCAAGATGAACCAGACACTCTCTCTGGCGTTTAAACTGTCCGTCGATCCCCGCCAGAGCGACCAGGCCGTCCGGGGCACGGTCAACCTGCCCCACGGCAGTGGCAAGGCCGTCCGCGTCCTGGTCTTTGCCAAGGGCAAGGCCGCCGAGGCGGCCACGGCGGCCGGGGCCGATATCGTCGGCTTTGAGGACCTGGTCAAGAAGGTCTCCGAGGGCTTTCAGGATTTTGACGTGGCGGTCGCAACGCCCGAGGCCATGCAAGAGGTCCGCAAGCTGGGCCGCGTGCTTGGCCCCCGCGGCCTGATGCCCAACCCCAAGACCGGGACCGTCACCGACGACACCGCCACCGCCGTCAAGGCGTGCAAGGCCGGGCGCGTCGAGTTCAAGGTCGACAAGGCCGCCAACCTGCACGTGCCATTTGGCAAGGCCGCATTCTCCGAGGAACAGCTTGTCGAGAACGGCATGGCCGTGGCCGATGCCGTGTTCAAGGCCAAACCCGCCTCCACCAAGGGCACCTACATCGAGCGGGCATTCGTCAGCGCCACATTCTCGCCGGGGCTCAGGCTCGAGATCGGCTCGCTCGCCTCGAAGAACAACTGAGCGGGCATCGCGACAGGAGGAACCACGAAATGAGACCCGAAAAAACGATGCTGCTGGAGGAAGTCAAGCAGCGCATCCAAGATAGCCCCTACGCGATCATCACCGACTACACCGGCCTGAAGGTGTCGGAGATATCCGAGCTGCGAAAGCGCCTGCGCGCCGTCGGGGCACGCTACACCGTCGTCAAGAATTCCATGCTCCGACTGGCCGCAGAGCAGCTCGGTTGGCCCGAGTTCGGCGGGCTGTTGGCCGGCCAGACGGCGATCATCGCCGGAAGCCGCGATGTCTGTTCCGCCGCCAAGGCCGTCAAGAATTTCGCCGCGGAGTTCAAGCGGCCCGTCATCCGGGGCGGCGTCCTCGATGGCAGGCTCCTCGCGGCACCCGATGTGGCCGCGCTCGCCGATCTGCCCTCCAGGGAGGTGCTGCTCGCGCGCCTGCTCAGCGTCATCAGCGCGCCCGCCACGCAATTGGCCAGGATCATCCAGACGCCGGGCGCACAGCTCGCCCGCGTCATCAAGGCCAAGTCCGACAAGGGGGATTCCTGAGAGCGCCAGAAGATTTGCGCCGGAGGAAGCGGTGCACCCGCTGCGGCCGGCGCCAAGAGAGAGAACAAAGAAGGGCAGATAATCCAAGGGTCGGCTACCCCTAGTCCCGGAGCCCTTCGGGATTAATTGGGCCGCGGGTGCGGCCCGCTAGGAGACCGGCCAAAGGTGAGGTAAAAATTATGGCAGCAGATCTGGATTCGATCGCTGAAAAACTGAGTGGGCTGACGGTCCTCGAGGCCGCCGAGCTCGTCAAGAAACTCGAGGAGAAGTGGGGCGTTAGCGCCGCCGCGCCCGTCGCCGCCGTCGCGGTTGCCGCGCCCGGTGCCGGTGCCGCCGCCGCCCCCGCCGCCGAGGAGAAAACCGCCTTCGACGTCATCCTGACGGATGCCGGGTCGAACAAGATCGGCGTGATCAAAGAGGTCCGCGCGTGCGTCGCGGGGCTCGGCCTGGCCGACGCCAAGGCCCTCGTCGAGTCGGCGCCCAAACCCATCAAGGAGGGCGCGACCAAGGAAGAGGCAGCCGAGATGAAGAAGAAGCTCGAGGCCGCCGGCGCCAAGGTCGAGATCAAGTAAAGGCGTTTCGATGTCCTGCCCCGACCGGCGCGAGCCGCGCGCGGGGCAGTGATCGGGCCGCCATGTGGGCCAGACGGAGAGCAAGCGCGGGACTAAGCCATGCGGGACAACGTGAAGAAAGAAGACAGGATCTATTTCGGTAGGATTAGCGAGGCGCTGGAGCCGCCGAACCTCATCGAGCTCCAGCTCAACTCGTACAGGGATTTCCTCCAGACCGGCGTCCCGCCCAACAGGCGAAAGCCCGAGGGGCTCCAGGGCGTCTTTGTGGAGGTCTTCCCCATCGAGAGCTACGACGGCAAGGTCAAGCTCGAGTTCGTCAGCTACGACATCGGCGAGCCCAAGGTGACCGCCCTCGAGTGCCAGCGCGAGGGGTTGTCCTTTTCCGCCCCGCTCTATGTGACGTTCCGGCTCCGCGATGAGAATGCGGGCAAGGCCGAGGTCAAGGAAGAGCGCGTGTACATGGGCGAGCTGCCCCTGATGAGCGAGGCCGGCACGTTTATCGTCAACGGCGCCGAGCGCGTCGTCGTCAGCCAGCTCCACCGGAGCCCCGGCATCTGCTTCGAGAGCACGGTGCACGCCAACGGCAAGATCCTCCACTCCTTCCGCATCATCCCCGATCGAGGCAACTGGATGGAGGTCATGTTCGACACGAGCGACCTGCTGTACGTCTACCTCGATCGCCGCAAACGGCGCCGCAAGTTCCTCATCACCACCTTCCTCCGAGCCCTGGGCTACGGCTCCGACAGGGAAATCATATCCCTCTTCTATCAGATTGAGAAACTCCAGCTCGACGGCGAGCTCGACGACGAGCAGATCGCCACGCGCGTGCTCATCGCCGATGCGATCGATCCCGCCAACCCGGAGATGGTCCTTGCCCGCGCATTCGAGCCCATGTCCCGCACGATCGTGCGGCAGCTCCTCGATGCCGGAATCTCGCAGGTCGATGTCATCGACACCCGCGACGACGACGCCATCGTCAAGGCGCTCAAGAAGGACCCCACCCGCGACACCGAGGACGCCCTCAAGGACATCTATCGTCGCCTGCGGCCCGGCGATCCGCCGACCCCGGCGAACGCCCGCGCCCTGCTCAAGCGCCTCTTCTTCGACCCGAAGCGCTACGACATCAGCCGCGTCGGCCGCTACAAGATCAACCAGAAGCTCGGCCTCGAGGTCGGGCTCGACACGCGCGTCATCACCAACGAGGACATCGTGGCGGCCACCCGCTACCTCCTCAACCTGCGGCGTGGCGAGGGCTCGGTCGATGACATCGACCACCTTGGCAGCCGCCGCGTCCGCACCGTTGGCGAGCTTCTCTCCAACCAGTGCCGCACCGGCCTGGCCCGCACCGAGCGCCTCGTCAAGGAGCGCATGACCCTCTTCGACGTCAACATCGAGGGCATGACGCCCCAGAAACTGATCAATCCCAAGGCGCTGTCCGCCGCGATCCGCGACTTCTTTGGCCGCAGCCAGCTGTCGCAGTTCATGGACCAGATCAACCCGCTCTCGGAGCTGACGCACAAGCGGCGCCTCTCCGCGCTTGGCCCGGGAGGCCTGTCGCGCGAGCGCGCGGGCTTCGAGGTGCGTGACGTGCACCCCTCCCACTACGGCCGCATCTGCCCCATCGAGACCCCCGAGGGCCCGAACATCGGCCTCATATCCTCGCTGAGCTGCTTCGCCCGCGTCAACGAGTACGGCTTCATCGAGAGCCCGTACCGGCAGGTCAAGGCCGGGCGCCTCACCGGCGAGATCCACTACCTCACCGCCGACCAGGAGGAGAACTACGTCGTCGCCCAGGCCAACGTCGCCGTCGACGACAAGGGCCACCTCTCCGACGCCAAGGTCACCGTCCGCTACCGCGGCGAGTTCCTCGAGGTCGAGCCCAACCGCGTCAACTACATGGACGTCTCGCCCAAGCAGCTGGTCTCGGTCGCCGCCAGCCTCATCCCGTTCCTGGAGCATGACGACGCCAACCGCGCGCTGATGGGCTCCAACATGCAGCGCCAGGGCGTGCCGCTCATCCGGACCGAGGCGCCGCTCGTCGGCACCGGTCTCGAGGGCCGCGTCGCCCGCGACTCCAAGGCCGTCATGACCGCCGTCGCGCCCGGCAAGGTCGCCTCGGTCTCCGCGGACTTCATCATCGTCACCAAGGACGGCGAGCTGCCCGAGGGGCGCAAGCACTTCAAGACCGATGCCGACAAGGGCATCTGGGTGTACGAGCTGAAGAAGTTCATGCGCAGCAACGCCGGCACCTGCGTCAACCAGAAACCCCTCGTCGCCAAGGGACAGCGCGTCCACGCCGGCGACATCATCGCCGACGGCCCGTGCACATCCGGGGGCGACCTCGCGCTCGGCCGCAACATCCTCGTGGCCTTCATGCCATGGAATGGCTACAACTTCGAGGACGCCATCCTCATCAGCGAGAAGGTCGTCAAGGACGACATCTACACCTCGATCCACATCGAGGAGTTTGAGATCAGCGCCCGCGACACCAAGCTCGGCCCCGAGGAGATCACGCGCGACATCCCCAACGTTGGGGAGGAGGCGCTCAAGAATCTCGGCCACGATGGCGTCATTCGCGTCGGCGCGGAGGTCGGCCCCAACCACATCCTCGTCGGGAAGATCACCCCCAAGTCCGAGACCGAGCTCGCCCCCGAGGAGCGCCTCCTGCGCGCCATCTTCGGCGAGAAGGCCGCAGACGTGAAAGACTCCTCGCTGCGCGTGCCGTCCGGCGTCTACGGCATCGTCATGGACGTCAAGGTCTCCTCCAACATCAAGAAGAACGAGCGGATCAAGATGACGCCGCAGGAGGCCAAGCGGCAGCTCAAACAGATCGACGACGAGTACAACAAGAAGGTCACCGAGCTCAAGGACAAGCTCACCGAGTCACTGTCCAACATACTCCTGGGCGAAAAAATCCCGCTGGACGTGATGAACGGCGAGTCCGGCGAGATCATCATCCCGGCCAACCGCAAGATCACCAAGACCCTCCTGCGCAAGCTCGCCGACGTCTACAACCACATCGAGATCGACCCGAGCCCCATCCGCATCAAGATCCGCGAGATCATCGGCCAATACGAGGGCAAGTTCGAGCAACTCGAGCACGAGAAGATGATGCAGGTCGACCGCATCGAGAGCGGCGATGACGTGGATCCTGGCATCATCAAGCAGGTCAAGGTCTACGTCGCGAGCAAGCGCAAGCTCAGCGTCGGCGACAAGATGGCCGGGCGGCACGGCAACAAGGGCGTCGTCGCCAAGATCGTGCCCGAGGAGGACATGCCGTTCCTCCCCGACGGCACGCCCGTCGAGATCGTCCTCAACCCGCTCGGCGTGCCATCGCGAATGAACGTTGGGCAGGTGCTCGAGACGCACCTCGGCATCGCCGCGAAGATGCTGGGATTCAAGGTCGCCACGCCGGTGTTCGACGGCATCAAGGAGGCCCAGATCCGGGCCTATCTCGAGGAGGCCAAGCTCGATCCCGACGGCAAGACCTATCTCTATGACGGCAAGACCGGAGAGCGTTTCGACCAGCGCGTGGTGGTGGGCTACATCTACATGCTGAAGCTCAACCACCTTGTCGCCGACAAGATCCACGCCCGGGCCGTCGGCCCGTACTCCCTGGTCACCCAGCAGCCGCTGGGCGGCAAGGCGCAGTACGGCGGCCAGCGCTTCGGCGAGATGGAGGTGTGGGCCATGGAGGCCTACGGCGCCGCCTACACCCTGCAGGAGTTGCTCACCGTCAAGTCCGACGACGTGTCGGGCCGGACGCGCATCTACGAGAGCATCGTCAAGGGCGACAACTCGCTGCAGGCGGGCACGCCAGAGTCTTTCAACGTCCTGGTCAAGGAGATGCAGAGTCTCTGTCTCGACGTGAAGGTCGGCGAGCGCTCCTCGGATCCGATGCCGCCGCCCAGCGCCACTGCGCTGGAGACCGGCGAGCCCCCGGCCCCGGTGGCTGTGGATGATGACGAGGAGTGACCCGAGATCGGCGGCGAGAACGGGCCGGATGGTTTTTTTGTTGGTTGAGGAATGATGTGGCGTGGGCCGGAGACGCGGGCGACCGCGGTCCCGCCCCGCTAGGAAGGAACGGGAAGAGCTATGAGCAGTCAGGCGGTGCGAGAGACGCTGGGTCTGGAGAGGTCGGTAGGTTTCGACACGGTGGGGATCACCGTGGCGTCCCCCGACACGATCCGGTCGTGGAGCCGGGGCGAGGTCAAGAACCCGGAAACCATCAACTATAGGACGTTCAAGCCCGAGAAGGGTGGGCTCTTTTGCGAGCGCATCTTCGGGCCCACCAAGGACTGGGAGTGCGCCTGCGGCAAGTACAAGCGCATCAAGTACAAGGGCATCATCTGCGACCGCTGCGGCGTCGAGGTCACCCTCGCGCGCGTCCGCCGCGAGCGCATGGGCCACATCGAGCTGGCCGTCCCCGTTTCCCACATCTGGTTCTTCAAGTGCATGCCCAGTCGGCTGGGCCTGATGATGGACATGACCGCCCGAACCCTCGAGCGGGTCATCTATTACGAGGATTACATCGTCATCGACCCCAAGGATACCCCCCTCCAGTTCAAGCAGCTGCTCAGCGAGCACGAGTACCGCGAGGCGCAGGAGCAGTACGGCGACGGCTTCATCGCCAAGATGGGCGCGGAGGGAATCCGCGAGATCCTCAAGAAGGTCGAACTCAAGGAACTCCAGGTCGAACTCGACGAAGCCATGCGCAACACGCGCAGCAAGCAGACGCGCAAGAAAATCGCGAAACGACTCAAGCTCATCCAGGGCTTCATCGCGGCCGGCATGCGCCCCGAGTGGATGGTCCTCGAGGTGCTCCCCGTCATCCCCCCCGACCTTCGGCCCCTCGTGCCGCTGGAGGGTGGCCGCTTCGCAACCTCCGACCTGAACGACCTCTACCGGCGCGTCATCAACCGCAACAACCGCCTGCGGAACCTCATGCAGCTCAAGACCCCCGAGGTCATCATCCGGAACGAGAAGCGGATGCTGCAGGAGGCCGTCGACGCCCTCATCGACAACGGACGGCACGGCCGCGCCGTCATGGGCGCCGGCAATCGCCCCTTCAAGTCGCTGTCCGACATGCTCAAGGGCAAGACGGGCCGCTTCCGCATGAACCTCCTCGGCAAGCGCGTCGACTACTCGGGCCGCTCGGTCATCGTCATCGGGCCCGACCTGAAGCTCCACCAGTGTGGCCTGCCCAAGAAGATGGCGCTCGTGCTCTTCGAGCCATTCATCATCAGGCGCCTGAAGGAGATGGGCGTCGTACACACCGTTCGCAGCGCCAAGAAGATGATCGAGCGCCAGGAACCCGTCGTGTGGGACATCCTCGACGAGGTCACCCGCGGGCACCCAGTCCTGCTCAACCGCGCGCCGACCCTGCACCGCCTCTCTGTCCAGGCCTTCGAGCCGACCCTCATCGAGGGCGAGGCGATCCGCATCCACCCGCTGGTCTGCACGGCCTACAACGCCGACTTCGATGGCGACCAGATGGCCGTCCACGTGCCGCTATCCGTCGAGGCCCAACTCGAGGCCCGGATCCTGATGCTGGCTCCCAACAACATCTTTTCGCCCTCCAGCGGAAAGCCCGTCACGACCCCCTCCCAGGACATCGCGCTCGGGTGCTACTACCTCACGCTCCCGCCTCGCGAGAAACGCAAGGAGGGCGACCGATACCCGCTGTTCGCCGACGTGGATGAGGTGCTCTTCGCACACGGCGAAAAGAGCGTCCACACCCACAGCCGCATCATGCTCCGGAATCCCGATTTCGGTCGCAAGACGATATTCGGCGACGAGAAGAAGAAGTACATTGAGACGACCGTGGGCCGCGCCATCTTCAATGACATCTGGCCCAAGGAGGTCGGCTTCTTCAACGAGATCGCCACCAAGAAGAAGCTCGGCGAGATCATCCTGCGCTGCCACCAGCACGCCGGCCCCGCGGCCGCCGTTGAGTGCCTCGACAAGATGAAGCAGCTCGGTTTCGAGGAGGCCACCCGCGCCGGCATCAGCATCGGGATCGCCGACATGATCATCCCGCCCGAAAAGCAGCGCGAGATCGATCGCGCCCAGGCCGAGATCAACAAGGTCGAGAAACAGTACCACGCCGGCATCATCACCGACGGCGAGCGGTACAATAAGATCGTCGACATCTGGACGCAGGCCGGCGAGCAGATCGCAAACGTCCTCTACAGCACCCTCGAGCACAACGAGGGCAAGGACGAGTTCAACCCGGTCTATCTGATGGTGCACTCCGGCGCCCGCGGCAACCGCGCCCAGGTCAAGCAGCTCGCCGGCATGCGAGGCCTAATGGCCAAGCCCTCGGGCGAGATCATCGAGCGGCCCATCCTCGCGAACTTCCGCGAGGGCCTCACCGTGCTGGAGTACTTCATTTCCACCCACGGCGCCCGCAAGGGTCTGGCCGATACCGCCCTCAAGACCGCCGACTCCGGATACATGACCCGCAAGCTCTGCGACGTCGCCATGGACGTCATCATCTCCGAGCAGGACTGCGGCACCGTCAACGGCATCTGGGTCCAGCCCATTGTCGATGGCGCCGACGAGGTCGTCCGGCTCACCGACCGCGTCCTCGGCCGGACCGCATGCGATGACATCCTCGATCCAATCAGCGGCAAGGCCGTCGTCCAGGCCGGTGACATCATCAACGAGGACCAGGCCCGCGGCCTGGAGAAACTCGCGATCGAAAAGATCAAGATCCGCTCGGTGCTCACCTGCGAGACCAAGTATGGGGTGTGCGTGAAATGCTATGGCCAGAACCTGGCCACGGGTTCCCCGGCGCGCCTCGGCGAGGCGATCGGCATCATCGCCGCGCAGTCCATCGGCGAGCCAGGCACGCAGTTGACCATGCGGACCTTCCACATCGGCGGCACCGCGTCCCAGGTCTTCAAGCAACCGCAGCTCAAGGCGAAGAACTCCGGCGTCGTCAGGTACAACGACCTGCGCACCGTCGAATCGGTCGAGGGCAAGCACATCGTCCTGAACAAGGATGGCAGCGTCAGCATCCACGCCGCAGACGGCCGCGAGCTGGAGAAGTACACCGTCGTGGTCGGCTCCTCCATCTCGGTTGCCGACGGCGCCGCCGTGGAGAAGGGCGCGGTCTTCGCCGAGTGGGATCCGTACAACGTGCCGATCCTTACCGAGAAGTCCGGCAAGATCGAATTCCGCGACATCATCGACGGCGTCACGATGAAACGGGAGATCAACGAGTCCACCGGTCTCCCGGAGATGGTGATCATCGAGCACAAGGAGGATCTGCACCCGCAGATCGTCGTGCTCGACGGCAAAAGTGGCGAGATCGCCGCGAGCTACTCGATCCCTGCCGGGGCCCACGTCGAGGTCAAGGCCGGCAGCACGGTCCGCGCCGGCGACCGCCTGGCGAAGACCCCGCGAAAGATCGTCAAGACGAAGGATATCACGGGCGGCCTGCCGCGCGTCGCGGAACTCTTCGAGGCGCGTCGGCCCAAAGACGCCGCCGAGATTGCCAAGATCGACGGGGTGGTCGAGTTCGCCGGGACCGCCCGCGGCAAGCGCCGCCTCATCGTCAGGGACCAGACGACGAAGTCCGAGGAAGAGCACCTGATCCCGACCAACAAGCACATCATCGTCTACAAGGGCGATTACGTGAAGAAGGGCTCCCAGCTCACCGAGGGCCCGGTGGTGCCGCACGAGATCCTCGAGATCTGCGGCCCGCAGGCGCTGCAGGAGTACCTCGTCAACGAGGTGCAGGAGGTCTACCGCCTCCAGGGCGTCGAGATCAACGACAAGCACATCGAGATCATTGTCCGCCAGATGCTCCGGAAGGTGAAGATCGTCGATCCCGGCGACACGACCTTCCTCTGGGACGAGCAGATCGAGCGCCTCGCATTCGAGGAGGAAAACAGGCGGGTCATCGAGCAGGGCGGCAAGCCCGCCGAGGCGAAGCCCGTGTTGCTGGGCATCACGAAGGCGTCGCTGGAGACCGAGAGCTTCATCTCGGCGGCCTCGTTCCAGGACACCACGCGGGTGCTCACCGATGCGGCCACGCTCGGCAAGTTCGACAAGCTCCGCGGGTTCAAGGAGAACGTGATCATGGGCCACCTGATTCCGGCCGGTTCGGGCTTCCACGTGCACCGGGCCATCCGGCTCGTGGAGAAGGGCGAGCCCGTTGGTGAGCCCCTCGTCAGCCGCGAGTCCGAGGAAGAGGGCAAGTCCAAGGTCCCGCTCGAGATTTCCGCGCAGCTTAACGCCTGACCTGGGTCGTCGCGTTTTTTCAGCGCTGCGGGGACGGGAAACGCCCGTGGCCGTGGGCGGGAGCGAGCTGGGAAACGGCTTGCCGACCTTCGCCGCCGGGGTCCCGCCATCTTTTCGGCTCAAAGGACCGCCGACCGCTCGCTCTGCGCTTGACCCGGCGCCGCGGTGGCTGTCCCATTTCCCCGTGGCGTGGTGGCAATGGTTCTTGGTCTTGTTTGAGCTGGGGGTCGGGGGTGGGGCGATGATCCACGTCATCCTCCGCAAGCGCGACCCGCGCGCGGCCGCGTACTGGATAGCGATCATCCTGCTGGTGCCGCTGGCCGGCGCGGGGCTGTATCTGCTCTTGGGCATCAACTTCATCCAGCGCAGGGCCCGATTCTATCGCGAGGGAAGCGGACTGGATTACGCCGCCGTGGCACCAGGCGCCATCCCGCCCGTGGTTTTTGAGCCCGAGCCGGAGATCATCGCCATGGGACCGCTGTTCCAGGGGTTGCGTCGGCTCTCGCGGCTCGCCGCGACCTCTGGCAATGCCGTGGAGATCCTGCGAAACGGCGACGAGGCCATGCCGGCCATGCTCGCGGCGATCGATCGCGCACGCGAGTCGATCTGCCTCGCCACCTACATATTCGAGTTGCAGGGCATAGGCTCAAAGTTCGTGGATGCCCTGGAACGGGCAAAGACGCGCGGTGTGGAGGTGCGCGTCATGGTCGATGATGCGGGGACGCGCTATGCGTGGCCGCCGGTCACCCGCGAGTTGCGAAGCCGCGGGGTGCCGGTCGCGCGCTTTATGCCGAACCGTTTCGTCCTGCGCCTGCTCTCCATGAACATGCGCAATCACCGCAAGTTCCTGGTGGTGGATGGTCGGGAGGGCTTCACGGGCGGCATGAACATCCGACAGGGCAACATGCTCCGCGAGAATCCGCCGTATCCCGTGCAGGACATCCACTGCCGGGTCAGGGGACCGGTCGTGGCCGAAATGATGCGCATCTTTGCCGAGGATTGGCACTTCTGCACCGGCGAGACCCTCTCCGGCCCCCGCTGGTATCCGGAACTCGCCGCGGTCGGCGACGTGTGCGCGGTCGGCATCCCCGATGGACCCGACGAGGACCTCGGCGTCGCCGCCTCCGCGCTGGCGGCCGCGCTCGCCGCAGCCACCCAGGACGTCCGCATCGTCACGCCCTACTTCTTGCCCACCCCGCAACTCTACTTTGGCCTGATCGCCTGTGCCTTTCGCGGCCTCGATGTCCGCGTCATTGTCCCTTCGAAGAATAACATTCCCCTGATCACATGGGCATCCCGCACCATGTATCCGCCGCTCCTTGAGCGCGGCGTTCGCATCTTCGAGTCCCCGCCGCCCTTTGACCATTCCAAGATCTTTACCGTCGACGGCAAATGGTCTTGCGTCGGTTCCACCAATTGGGATCCCCGCAGCCTGCGGCTCAATTTCGAATTCGATCTCGCCTGCTTCGACGAGATCCTCGCCCGTGATCTCAACCGTGAATTCGACGCTAAACTCAGGGGCGCCACCGAGGTCACTCAAGATGCGCTCGATCGCCAGTCCCTCCCCGAGCGCTTTCGCAACGGCGTGGCCAGGCTCTTCATCCCGCTGCTCTAGGAAACTGTCGGACTTAGGCCGGCGTCCCTCCCATGCCCAGCGCGGCTGCTGTGTGGGTTTTTCAACGGGCCGCTAGGTGGCCACGTGGACAATCGGGTTTCCCGGGGTAGACATCCCTGTGCCGCCGACTGCGCAAGAGAACATGACCCGGGCGATCCTGTTTGACAGCGATGGCGTTCTGGTTGACTCAGAACAGTTGTTCTTTGAGGCAACCCGCGCCGCCTTCCAGCGGGCCGGTGGCTCGCTTTCCCGCGAGCAATGGGCGAGGTGGTATTTGGGGCAGGGGAAATCTTCCCGTGAGATCGCGGGACTGGTTGGCATCTCCGCCTCGCGCGTGGACGAGATGATAGCCAGACGAGATAGGTGGTTTTGGAATCGGATCGACCAGGGGGTGGCGATCCGCCCGGGCGTGATCGAGGCGCTGAATATCCTCGCCGAGGATTTTCGACTCGCGGTTGTGACCGGCGCGTCCCGCGAACACTATGAACGCGTGCACGCTTTATCGGGGCTGCGCGATTTCTTTGAGGTGACGGTCACGAGCGATGAGTGCGAGCACGTGAAACCACATCCCGAGGGATACCAGAGGGCCCTGCAGAGGCTGAGCCTGAAGCCCTGCGAGTGCCTGGCCGTCGAGGATTCTCCTCGCGGCGCGATCGCCGCGCTGGCGGCCGGGATTCCTTGCGTCGTGATCCCAACCCATCTGACGGATCTGCCGCTTTGCCCGTCCGAGTGCGCGCTCCTGGACAACGTGTCGCGCCTCGCGCAATTTCTGGAGAGGGAAACATCCGCGTCATGAAAACGCTGTCGGGGCTGTTCGAGAGCAACAGGCAATGGGCGGCGAAGATCACCCGATCGGACCCCGAATTCTTTCAGAAGCTCGTCCGGCAGCAGTCGCCCGCCTTCCTGTGGATCGGGTGCTCGGATAGCCGCGTTCCCGCGAACGTGATCGTCGGCCTGCAGCCAGGAGAACTTTTTGTGCACAGGAACATAGCCAATCTCGTGGTGCACTCCGACATGAACTGCCTCTCTGTCATCCAGTATGCCGTAGAGGTATTGAAAACGAGACACATCATCGTTTGCGGGCATTACGGGTGTGGCGGCGTGAGGGCCGCAATGGAAAGCCGGCCACATGGTCTGATCGATAATTGGCTGGCCCACATACGGGATATCTACGAAGAGCGGCGGGATGAGCTGATGCTCCTGGCCGACGAGGATGCGCGGGTGGATCGTCTCTGTGAATTGAATGTCGCGGAACAGGTGAAGAATGCCGGCAACACGACCATCGCGCAAGAGGCGTGGGGAAGAGGAGAACCACTGGTGATCCATGGCTGGATCTACCGTATAGCAAATGGACTCTTGAAGGACCTGGGTTTTTCCGTGGCATCGGCCGAGGAACTGAAGGCACTGGAGCGCGGAAGTTAGAGGGGATAAGGAGCACCATCAATCGGGCGCTTGTTGGCGCGGGTTGATCCGTGATAGCATGAATCCATGAGGCGCTGGATGTGGGTTCTTGCCGCGGCGGCGCCGCTCGGGCTGCGCGCCGAGATGGTCATCAGCCATTGTGATGTTGCCGCTTCATGGGAAGGTGGGGTTGGGATCGAGGCACGCGACGTGAAGGAGGGAAAGGGGGCGGTCCGCTGGGCGATTGGGTCAACCCACAGCATCTCCCTTCGCGAGATGCCCCACGATTGGTCGTCGGAATCGGGGCTGAGTTTCTGGGCCCATAGCGCCGTGGCGACCGGCTCGCGGTTCTGGGTGATCCTTGCGTCGGAGGACCCGAAATCCGAGGGATCGGACTACTTCAGTTTCTCCAGCCAAATCGATTTCGTCGGTTGGCGGCGATTCGTGATCCCGTTCGAAGAGATCGGGCGCGTGCGGCACCCGGTGGGGTGGAAGAAGATCGACAGGGTGACATTCCATGCCGCGTGGGATCCGGGAATCAAGCCTGATCCGCGGACGGTGCTGGTGATCGATGACATGCGGGCGACGAGGGTGGCCACGGTGGGTCAGGGACCGCGGATCACGCACGAGGAATTCTGGTCGGCACTGGACCTCGGGCGGCCGGAGTTGGCCGCCGTGGGGGCGGCGGTGGGGCGCAAGGACTTTTCGGGGGCCGCACGGGCGCTGTCCGAGCACCTGCGGCGGCGGGAGCGCCCGCGATGGCTGGTGGATTTCCGCTCGAGGCCCGCGCCCGATCCCAAATACAGGACCGCGGCGGCGGACAAGATCTTGGCGCACGAGTTCACTTTCATCAAAACGACCTACCGGCCGGAGGGCAGGATCGACTGGTCGTTCAATGCCATGACCGAGGGCGAGAGCGCGACCGTCGAATGGAACGCGCAGTTCAACCGCCACTTCCATTTCGAGCGCGTGGCGGACGCATACTGGCACACCGGCCAAGACAAGTACGCGCGCGAGATCGCGGACGAGATGGTCGCATGGATCGAGGACTGCCCGGTGTTGCTATGGCGGTCGGGCAATTCACCGTACCATCACGCGTGGGAGACGCTCAACACGGGCGTGCGGATCAGCAGCACCTGGCCGGATGCCCTGTTCCGCTGCCTGGATAGCCCCGCGTTTACGCCCGAGGTGCTGGTGAAGATCCTCAAGTCGTGGTACGAGCAGGCCGAGCATCTGGTGCGCTGGCCGTCCCACGCCAACTGGCTCACGTGCGAATCGTGCGGCGTGTATTTCGCGGGCGTGCTTTTCCCCGAATTCAGGCGCGCTGCGGAATGGCGGCGCATCGCGATCGAGCGCCTGTACCGGCAGTTGGACGAGGAGGTCTATCCCGACGGCATGCAGGTTGAATTGGCCTTGGGTTACAACAACTGGGTGCTCCGGGAGTTCTCTAGCGTGCTGAAAGTCGCCAAGCACAATGACGCGATCGAGGGCGTGCCCGGCGATTTCAGGGACCGGCTGGAGAAGATGTATGATTATCAGCTCCGCGCGATGCGGCCCGATGGCGTGGTCTGGGGGCTCAACGACGCGAGCGACGCGGCGCCGCGGAAAGCCCTAGAGGAAGGGGCTGAGTATTTTCCGTCACGCGCTGACTTTCGGTGGGCTGCCACCGGCGGCAAGGAGGGCAAGGCGCCGCCTGCGGAGTCGGCCGCGATGGCCTACAGCGGCCATTACATCATGCGCGGTGGCTGGCGGCCAGAGGACCCGCACATGCTTTTCGACGCTGGCCCTTTCGGGGCGGGTCACCAGCACGAAGATAAGCTGGGCGTGCTGGCCTACGCCCACGGCGTGCGCCTCCTCATCGAGGGCGGTAACTACATGTACGACAAGTCCCGTTGGCGGCGATACGTTCTCTCGACCCGAGGGCATAACACCATCCGCGTGGATGATCAGGATCAGCGCCGCAGGGGGGAGCGCGAGAGCTGGGTGCTGCCTTATCCGTTCCAACCCATCGCCAACCCATGGGTCACTGGCCCCGACGCGGACTTTGTGGAGGGCACCTACAATGATGGGTATGGCGCCCCGAAGGAAAAACTCGCCGACGTGGTCCATCGCCGGGCAGTGCTGTTCGTGAAGCCGCGATACTGGATCATCTCGGATGTGCTCGAGCCGTCGGATGACAGGGACCACCGATACCAGGCCATTTTTCATCTGAATGCGGAGGAGGCACGGGCGGATGGCACCTCCGTGAGGACGCTCAGGCCCGACGCGAACCTGCACATCGTCCCGGCAACGTCGGAGGGATTGGGGGTTCGGGTCGTCAAAGGCGTGGGCGAGGAACCGGTGCAAGGATGGGCCAATGGACCGTGGCGTCCGGTCCCGACGGCCCTCTACGAGTGGCAGGGTTCGAGGACGCAGCGGCGCGTTTTCGTCCTCTACCCCACGGCCAAGGGAGAGGCATGCCCCATCGCGCGTGCCAGGGCATTGCCAGTCACCGCATTCGACGGGAAACCTGCCCGGGCCGTGGCCGTCCGGATCGAATTTGCGGACGGTTCGGCCCAAGTGTTCTGCCACGCCGATGCCGGAGAGGGGCCCTGCCGTTTTGGCGAATGGACCACCGACGGCCGCTGCGAGTGGATCGCGATCGGGCCCGATGGGAAGGCCGTGCGCCAGTTTCGGGCGGCGCGATAGTCTTGTCGGGTGGCCCAGGTTGACGGATCTCGCCGGTGCCCAACGAGTCTTGAGACTGTTGCGCCATGGAGAAGGCGGCGCCTTGACACCTCGTGTGGGCGCGCGTTTGCTGGTTGGGCCGCGTGGCGGCAAAGGAGACCCGACGATGATGGCGCGCATGTTCCTAGGCGGGGTGGTCGCGGTGCTGTTGGGGGGCGTTGGCCGCTCCGCAATGACGGACCTGTGGAGCCCGGCGGCGCCGCGCGATGAGATCAGGCCGGAGTTCCGGCAGGAGGCCGGGGCCGGTCGCGATGGGGGCGAGGCCCTGATCATCGATGCGAGAGGATTCGAGGGGGCACACGGATGGTGGACGCGCACAATGCCGGTGGAGGGTGGCAAATCGTATCGGTTTCGGGTTTTCCACAAACTGGATGGCGTGCGTCTGCCGCGGCGATCGGCGTGGTCGCGAATCCTGTGGGTGAATGACAATGGCAAACCCGTCTATCACGACGAAAAGGGGCCGGACGTCCACTTTTCCGAGACTCCGACGCCCAGGGCAGAACCCGAGTATCCGGCGGATGGCGCGACGGATGCGAGGGGCTGGACCGAGGTTTCGGGCGTATTCCACGCTCCCTCCGCGGCGAGGAGGGCGGTGATCGAACTACATCTGCTCTGGTCGGGGGGCCGTGTCGCCTATAGCGGGATGTCGTTGGAGGCGACGGCCCCGACCACCCGAAAGGTGAGGCTCGCCACGGTCCATTTGCGGCCGAAGAGCCCTGAGAAGACACCCGAGGGTAATCGGCGCATGTTCGAGGCGCCGATCGCTGCGGCCGCGGCGCAGAAGGCCGATCTTGTCGTGTTGCCGGAGACCTTGACCTATTATGCGACGGGCCGACCGATGGTCGATTGCGCCGAGACCGTGCCGGGGCCATCGACCGAATACTTCGGGAGCCTGGCGAAACGGCACGACCTCTACATCGTCGCCGGATTGATCGAGCGCGATGGGCGCTTGGTCTACAACACCTCGGCACTCGTCGGACCGGATGGCAAACTGGTCGGCAAGTACCGGAAGGCGACCCTCCCGCGCAGCGAGATCGAATCGGGCATCCAGCCGGGGGATCAGTACCCCGTCTTTGAGACGCGTTTCGGCAAGGTGGGGATGATGATCTGCTACGACGGGTTCTTTCCGGAAGTCGCCCGGCAGCTGGCGATAAATGGCGCGGAGGTGATCGCGTGGCCCGTGTGGGGCTGCAACCCCTTGCTGGCCGCGGCGCGGGCCTGCGAGACTCACGTGTATGTGGTGAGCTCGACTTACACCGATGTTGACAGACGATGGATGATTTCAGCGGTGTTCGGTCACGATGGCAAACCGCTGGCACAGGCGAAGGAATGGGGGGCGGTGGCGGTCGCTGAGGTCGATCTCGACGCGCCGCTGCATTGGCCGAGCCTGGGCGATTTTAAGGCCGAGATACCGCGCCATCGACCCGTCTGGCCGGGCGAGGCGCGGCGATGAAGTTCTGCCGGAACCGTTTCGTGCCTTCAGCGTGCATTGGGGCCCTATTCGCCGTATTGGCGGCACCGCAATCGTGGGGCGAATGGGCGGATCCCGCCCGACCCTTTCGCGTGCGAGCGACGGTGCCGGTCGAGGAATGTGCCACCGATTGCCTGTTGGCGACGATGCCGGTGGACATGGCAAAGGATCTCCGCCAACTCGGCGTCCGCGGCGAGGTGGATGCCTCGTCATTCCGTCTGTTGGAGGTTGGACCAGAGGCCCACGAGATCGCGGCTTCGTTGCGCGATGGCCGCGTCGAATGGGACGTCGGCGCCAGGGCGCCGGGAGAAGAAGCAGCCTTCGATCTCTATTTCAGCCTCACTGGTGCGCCCGGATCCAGAGTTTCCGTGATGGCGGCCCCCAAGGCGACGCCCGATTTTTTTGAGGAGTGTTTTGGACGCCCGTGCGATTTCGACGACGGCGGTTTCGGGGGTATCACGAGCTGGGGGAACCGCCCGGAGTTCATCCGGCGCCGCGTCGAGAACGGTGTCCTAATCCTGGATGTGAAACAGGACGGCTATTTCATCTGGGGGACGATGTGGGGTCCCGAGAGGGAGGGGGTCAAGGCTGTTCGGATCGACGTCGATCGGCGCTGGATGTTGGAGATCAGGCTGCGGCAAAGCATCGAGCGCGCAAATTGGGATCTCTATGGTCGTCCCCTCGGCAAAGAGGATTTGCTGCACCACGAATTCTCGGTGCGGGGGACGAACTGGCAGACGGCGCGCATCGACTTGCGACACGATCTTCGGTGGCACGGCGTGCTCTCGGCCCTGCGAATCGATCCTGCCGGGGAGGCGGCCGCGCGCGTGGATATCGACTGGATTCGGCTCGTGCCGAGCTTGGCCGCCAGGCGTGCGGCGGTGGAGACCCTGGGCGCACCGAGTGCCGAGGTCCGAAAAGTAGAACTGGTTCCCGGCAGCAAGGATGTTGCCGCGGGGAGCGAGCAACTGGTGGCCGTGATGGCGAGCGATGCGGAGGGGAAGCCTGTGCGGGGGCAACCGGTGAGGCTGTGGGTTCACGAAGAACCGGACGGCGTCTTTAGCCTGAACCGCAGGGCGGGCGCTTTGAACGATGCCCCGGGCTTCGCCTCGTTGGCGCTGGATCCGGGCTCGCGGCGCGCCCTCACCGACTCGGCGGGGTGCGCCAAGTTCCGGTATTTCGCCACGCGGATCGCGACAGGGCCCGAGCGTCTGTTGGCGGAGGCTGAGTTCGCAAGAGCGCCGTCCGCCGAGGCGAGCGTGGTGGTGCGCCCGTGTTTGCCGCACCACTATGTTGTTGAACCCGCCCGTCCTCGCATCGTGCGACCGGGAGAACGGCCGACCGAACTTCTCGCGCGCCGGGCCGATGAATTCGGCAATCCGCTGTCCAGCGATAGCCCGGCGCTGTCGTGGGATGCCCCGGGCGCCGAGGTCGTTCCCGCCGCGCCATCGGGATCGGGTGATGCGCGGGCGACGCTGCGCTGCGACCCGGCGACGCGCTGGGTCACCTCGGCGGGGGTGACCGACGCGGCGGGTCTCTCGGGCCGATCGGCGCCGATCTCGTTTCTCCCAGGGAGTCCCAGGCCGGAGCCGGTGCGCCTGCTCCCCAATGGCTATTTTGCGATCGGAGGGAAGGCATGGCTGCCGCTCGGCGGTTTCTACGCCAACTGGGTCGGCCTGCCCACGCCCGATGGCGAGTGGGACAAGCGCGCGTCATTTACCGATGCGACCGAGGCGCAGATCGTCGAGTGGCTCAAGCTTCTGAAATCGAACGGCGTCACCGCCCTGCGATTCATGCTGCGGAGCCACCGCAACAACGGCATGGAGCCCATGGACATCGGCGGCCGGGTGAATCCAGGGCTGTTCCCGGCCTTTCTCCGTTACCTGGATCTGGCGCGGCCATTCGGCTTCCGATTTCTCGTCGTCATCCACGAGGACTATTCGAAGCCGTGCTATTTCAATGGCGCGGCGCTGGAGCGTTTCTGCCTGCCGTGGTACGAGGGGGAGAAGATCGACGGTTTGCCGGCCTTCCAGCGCCGATTCATCCGGGATCGGAGACTGATCGGCGACCCTGCCGAAAAATACACCGACCGCGATGTGATCGCGTGTCAGGACGCGTACGCGCGCGAGATCATCGGGTTGCTCAAGGACAACCCGGCGGTGTTCGCGTACGAGCTGGAGAACGAGATGGTGAATTGTCCCGCGGCATGGGCCGATCACGCCATTGCGACGATCCGTTCGGTGGATCCGGGGACACCGGTCTGCGTGAGCCACGGTGGAGGAGGCCTGATCACGGCGGATCCCGCCTGGTGGAAGGCGAAGACGTCGATCGATTTCTACACGTACCACCTCTATCCCCACGGCACGACCTCCCCGGAGATGGACTATGGCATCGCGACCGATGTGCTGACGCGATACGGACGAATGGGAAAACCGGCCTTCCTGGGTGAGTCTGCGGGCGACCAGTTCTCGTATGGGCCGGATCGCGAGACGCGGCGATGGACCATGCGCGATGTCATCTGGTTTTCTCTCCTCAATGGCAACCCGGGTTGCTTCTTCTGGAACGCGCGGGCGAGCGAGTTCGCCGAGTTTCGTCTGGCGGCGGAGGTGTTTGGGCGCGTGGACTGGGCGACGTTCCGGCGCGAGAGGCCGCCGCTGGCCATTGCCGTGCCGCACGCTCTGGACGATGACAAGTGGTTCCGATCCGAGGCGGGTCGCGCCGCCCACGCGATGATGGGGCGCTATGCGCGGCACTATCTGGACAGGGGCGCCGATTTTGATTTCATCCTTGGGGAGGCTTCGGATCATGCGCTGCATGCGGGCGTCGATCATTTCGCCCCGCCGGATCCCGGGGCGACAGCCTTCGGCATTTCGCCCGGTTACCAGCTCAAGGCGCTCGTGCGCGAGGGAGGCGGCGAGGCGATTCTCTATGCGCGCAATTACGCGGGGGTGCGCCTGTGGGAGTGCGAGAAGCCGCACCGCTGGATCCAGTACCTGCGGGCACGGAAACCCGCATCCTTGCGGGTGACGGTGGCGCTGCCCGGCCGGTTTGATGTGGAAATCTGGGACCTCGACGCGTGCCGTCATGAGATCCGACCCGCGCAGGCGGGCCGGACACTCGAACTGGGCTTAAGCGATCACGACTTTGCCATCCTCCTCAGGAGACGCTGATGCCCTCCGGGTGTTGGTGGGGTGTCCCGAGGTTGGCCCCGTCACCGAGGACCCGCTGGACCATCGTGATCAATTCCGATCTCTTGAAGGGCTTCTGAAGGAAGCCTGAGATGGAGATCCCGCGCATCTTGTCGATGACGCCGGATTCGTCATAGCCGCTGGTCATGATGACCGGGATATTGGGTTTCAGGGCGCGCAGTCGGCCCAGGCATTCGTCGCCGCTCATCTGCGGCATGGCGAGATCGAGGATGACCAGCGCGACGTTAGGGTGATCCGTGAACTGGGCGATGCCCTCCGGGCCACCTTCGGCGGAAAGGACGCGGAAACCAGACCTTTCGAGGTGGCGCGACATGACGGCTAGGATGCCGGTTTCGTCATCGATCACCAGGATCGTGCTCTTGCCATTCCAGTCCACCTTCGGTTCATGCGCGGGTTCGTCGGGTGGGGTGGCATCGCTCGTCGCCTGAAACAGGACCGTGAAGGTGGAGCCTTTCGCGGGTTCCGACAGCACCTTTATGGCGCCCCTGTGCCCGCGCACGATGCCGAGCACCGAAGCGAGGCCCAGGCCGCGACCCGTGAATTTGGTCGTGAAGAACGGATCGAATATGCGGGCCATCGTGGCCGCATCCATGCCGCAGCCCGTGTCGCTGACCTCGACGTAGACATAATCGCCATCGGGAAGATGGTCATCGACATAGGCTTCCGACAGAAAGGCCGCGTCGCAGTGCCTGATCCCGGTGGTGATGGTGATGCAGCCCGAGTTGTTTTCGATCGCCTCGGACGCGTTCATGACGAGGTTCATGACGATCTGGCGCAGGTGTGTGGCATCCAGCCAGACCGCCGGCAATCCATCCGCCAAGCGGAAGTGAACATTGGCGCGTTTTGAGACCGATACCTCGAGGAGACGCACCATCTCCACCACGATGCGGTTGACGTCGACAGCCTCGGTCGTGGGTTTGGACCTGCCCGCGTAGGCGAGCATCTGGCGACAGAGTTCGGCGCCACGTCGCGACGCGATCTCGATCTCCTTGGCCGACGGGAGGAGGTGGGAGTCCCTGGGCAACTCCTCGAGGCACACCTCGACGTGGCCCAGGATGGCCATGAGGAGGTTGTTGAAATCGTGGGCGATGCCCCCGGCGAGCACCCCGAGGCTCTCGAGCTTTTGCGATTGGAGCATCTGGGCCTCGGCGTCCTTCCTCTCCTGCTCGAGCCGCTTGCGCTCGGTGATGTCCTCGACCATGGTGATCGCGTGCTCGATCTTGCCGCTCTCCTGTCGGATCGCGGTGACCTCGACGTTGCCCCAGACGATGCGGCCGTCGGCGCGAATATAGCGTTTCTCGATTCGAAAGGATTCGCGTTCGCCGCGGAAGAGCTCCTCGAACATGCCCCATCCGGGCTGTGCGTCCTCGGGGTGGGTCAGGTCGATGAAGCTCATCGACCGGAGCTGTTCGGCGGAGTAACCGATCATCTCTTCGAACGCCCTGTTGGCGAGGGCGAAATGTCCGCCGCCGTCGACGAGCGCAGTGCCGATCGGCGCGTTCTCGAAAAGGATTCGGAATTGCTCCTGGCTCGCGCGGATGGCCTCCTCATGGGTTCGGCGCTCGGTCACGTCGCGGAAGATGCCTATGGACACTGGGCCCTCCGGCAGCACGATCTGGGCGGTGCCAACGTCCGCGTAAAAGATGGTGCCGTCCTTGCGCTGGACGCGGAGTTCTGGATGGAGGGATACCTCTCCGCGTGCGTTCCTTTCGAACTCGGACCGTATGAAGTCGGCATCCTCGGGAGGGTGCAACTGTTCGACGGTCATCCCGAGGAGTTCCTCCGGGCGGTAGCCGAGTCGGTTGGCCAGCCGCTGATTGACAGCGGAGATCTTCTTCGTGGAGTTCACGACAAGGACGATGCCATCGCCCGCCCCCTCGAACAGGGTTCGAAACTTCGCCTCGCTTTGCCTCATGGCTTCTTGTGCGGCCCGCTCGTCGGTCACGTCGCGGATGATGCCCAACTGGAGCGTGCCCTCGGGCAGGACGACAGGGGTCGAGATGAGGCTCGCGAAGACAGTGGAGCCGTCCTTGCGCCGTAAGAGGATCTCGCGGTGGCGGGGTATTTCGGATGTGGTGTCCTTTCCGAATTCGGCGATGACCTGCGCCGTTGTTTCGGGCGGGTGGAAATCATCGACCCTGAGGTGGACCGCCTCCTCGCGGGTGTAGCCGAGCATGTCGGCGAATCGCTGGTTTACGGCCACCAATTGGCGGGTGCGTGGATCGACGAGCACGATGCCATCGCCCGCGCACTCGAATATCACCCGGAGCTTGGTCTCGCTGGCCGCCAGGGCCCTGACGGCGTTTTTCTGGTCGGTGATATCGACCGATATGCCGCCCAGCAATGGCGGCCCCTCCCCGCAGGGGATGACGAACTTTTGGGTCTTGTATTCGTGGATGAGGCCATCGGCGCGGGGAACGGCCTCCTCGCATTCCTTGAAACCGAGTTTGGCGGCCTCGATGTCAGCTTCTCGCATCGCCTGGCCGAGCGGCCCCGGCCACAGCTCGTCTGTGCGTTTCCCGAGCCAGGAGTCATCCGCACCAAGCACCTCGCGCATGAATCGGTTGAAATACAACGTCCGGCCCTCGGCGTCCTTGATGTAAGCGGCCGCGGGAAGGCGGTCCATGAAACGATCGAATTCCCTGCGAGACAGAGAGACCTGGTGCGGGCCTTCGGCCGTTGGAGGCTTCTTCTTCCAAACAGACATGATGCAAGTGTGACCATCGATATCGCACCGGGTGGCCTCTAGATCGGCGGGTACCTTGCGACCATCTTTGCAGAGGAGGACCGTCTCTATGTGACAGCGACCCAACTGCAGCGTGGACCCGACCCATCGGTCCACGAACGGCCTTTCCTCAGGGGCGAGGATGTCATTCGGGGTTTGCCCCAGCAGCTCCTCGCGGGTCCATCCGAGGCGCTCGCAGGCCACGCGCGTCGCATGGATAAATCGACCCCCGGGAATGTGGGCGAAGATCGCTTCGCCAAGTGCTTCGAGCAAGGCACCATCCACAGGGTTGTTTCCTTCAGTCAAACGGACGCCCTCACGCGGAACTAATTGAAATTAAGTACGTTACAACAATTAACAAACCAGACATTCTGTCGTCACGATGTAAACATAGCCAATTATTGTCCAAATGCGATAATCATTTGAGCGTGCTTTCGGCTGGGGTGACTGACCACCGCTAACCTGCATATTTCACGCTTCCGCGTGAAATATGCAGGCTCAACGGAAAACCGCGCTCCGAAGAACGCGACTTTGAAGGGTCTGGGGCCACCGGTCCGCGAAACACACTCCGCAACCGCGAAAAAACCCAGTCTTTGCCTGACCTTTCCCAATAAATGGCTTTCATGGCGCGGTTTTCCCAGAGCCCGGAATTTCACAGCCGGCAGGCTGTGAAATATCCGGGCTAATTCTCGCGTCCACCACCTCCCTTGCGGAAGGTGGCGGGCCCACAGCCCATGTGGCGTTTGAAGGCGCGGCTGAAGTAGTAACGGTCTGGGAATCCGAGGGATTCGGCGATTTCGTCGATGGGCCGTTCGGAGAGGGCGAGTTGGCGGCAGGCGAGCCGGATGCGGGTGGTGGACACGTATGCGGCCGGGCTCATGTCCACATGGAACTTGAACCATTTTTCGAAAGAGCGCAGGCCGAGGCCGGCGAGGGTGGCGAGCCGGGAGTTTGAGAGGTCGGTTGAGGGGTGGCGGGCAATGTGTTCGAGGATCTTGAGGATCCTGGGCGGGTAGCCGTGGTAATGAACGGCAGGCATGGCGGCGAAAACGGCATGGAGCAGGGCGATGCACAGGTGGTGGAGGCGCCGATGGTCCACGGCCGCTCCACCAGCGTCACAGGACTTGGCGCAGGCGGAGAGCAAGGGCCGGATCGGGCCGGATACGCGGATGGCCAGCGGGGTTTTCAGGGAAAGGGCGAATTCATGCGCGGGGGTGAAGTGGACCCACATGTGCGGTACGGTCCTCCTCCCGATGGTGTCGAAGGTGACGCCGGGCGGGGTGATCAGGACGGACCGCGGCTCGAGCGGAAAGGTGTTGCCCGCGGCGCGGAGGGCGTTGCCGGGTGCGCCATTGTGGTGGAGGCGCCAGTAGGGACTGCGGATGCCGCGGTGGTTCCAGTCCTCGTAGCGCATGAAGCCGCACTCGTGCACGACGAAGGCGGGTTGCCTGCCGTGGTCCATGTCCGCAAAACTGGTGCCGAGCCGAGTGAACGGGCTGCGGTAGTCGCGACGGCAGGTGTGAGGTGGCACGGCGATTCGTAAAAGGACACAAAATATGCGCATATCGGCATTGGAATGGCAAGGGAACTGTAGGAAAAAGATATAGATGAGTGGGTCGTCGTCGGGCATCGGCAGGAAGGATTTTTGCATGCGGCTGGCGGCGCTGGTGGCGGCACCCGCGCGTGCCCTTGCGGCGGGGGACTATCGATTTCGATACATCCTGGCCTCGCCGATGTACGGCAAAGCGCCGCTGGCCGAGATCGTGCCGGAGGTGCCGAAGATTGGCGCGGGGCATCTGGACATCTGGCCGGCGGCGCACGGCAACCAGCGCGAGCAACTGACGGAGATGGGCGAGGAGAAGTTCGCGGCGCTGCTGGTGCAACATGGGGTGAAGCTCGGCTGCATCACGCGCTATGACCTCGGGCCGTTCGGGCTGAAGGAGGAACTGGCCCTGGCGAGGCGCCTTGGGGCAGAGGTGATCGTCACCGGAGCGAAGGGGCCGAAGAATCTCGCGGGCGAGGACCTGAAGAGGGCGGTGCGGGAGTTCGCCGGGGAGATGATGGTGCACGTGGAGGAGGCGGAGCGGCGGGGCGTGACGATCGCGATCGAGAATCACTCGGGATCGCTGCTGCACAGCGCGGATTCGATGCGGTATTTTGCCGAGGCATCGGTTTCTCCCCGCCTCGGTCTGGCGTTCGCGCCGCACCACCTGCCACAGGATGGGGCGATGCAGGGCGCGCTGGTCGCGGAACTAGGTCCGGCGATCAAGTTCTTTTACGCGCAGGGCGCGGGATGGGCCACGGGCCCGCAGCCCAAGGGGAAAGAGCTGATGCAGATGCCCGGTCGCGGCCCTCTGGATTTTGGCCCGTCCGTGGCGGCGCTCAAGAAGATGGCCTATGGGGGTTTCGTGGAGATCTTCATGCACCCGTTCCCGCGAGGCATACCGATCCTTGAACCGGCCTCGGCGGTGACCGCGGAGATCAACCGCAGCCGGGAGTATCTGGAGAAGATGCTGGCAGGGGTACCTTGAACTTTTCAACACACATGCGCGGTCTCGTCAGTGGGGCGCGGTTTCCAAAATGCGCCCGTCCGTAGGAGCGCGCTTGCGCGCGATTCGCATCGCCTGCAAGCAGGCTCCTGCGGGGGTCTGGTCAGGCGCTGACGGGTTTGGTCGATCAACAGACAGAAAAGGAGCAAGCATATGATGAACAAGGTGATCATCGTGGTGGGCGACGCCACGGAGACGGTGGACACGCTATACCCGTTCTATCGGGTGCGCGAGGAGGGCTTCGAGGCGGTCGTCGCTGGCCCGATCAAGCAGCGCTACAACATGGTCATGCACGAGGTGAAGCCGGGCTGGACCATCACGCGCGAATGGGAGGGCTACACCATCGAGGCGACCGCGGCCTTCAAGGACATCCTGCCTGAGCACTACGACGAGTACGCGGGGATCTTCTTCAGCGGAGGGCGGGCGCCCGAGTACACGCGCTACGACAAGGATCTGGTGAGGCTGACGCGGCATTTCTTCGAGGCGAACAAGCCGGTGGGGTGCGTGTGCCACGGTGTCGAGATCCCGGCCTACGCGGGCTGCGTCAAGGGGCGCAAGATGGCGACCGTCGCGAAGTGCCAGTTCGACCTGGAGGTCTGCGGGGGCACCTTCGTGAACGAGCCCTGCGTGATCGACGGGAATCTGTTCAGCGGCCGGACGTTCCACGATCACTGGGCGTACTGCGGGCCCTGGATCAAGGCGCTGATCGCGCAGCGCGAGAAATCCAAGAAGGGCTGAGGGTCGAATCGCCCTCGGGAGGCTTGGCATGAGTCTGGATGTCACGCGGAGACAGCTGGTCAGGACGTTTGTATTTGGCGGGGCCCTCGCGCCGCTGGCGGTACATCGCCGGGCGCGGGCGGCCTCGCCCAACAGCCGCCTGAGGCTGGGGTGCGTAGGGGTCGCGGGCAAGGGATGGGAGGACCTGATCGGCGCGAGCGGGGATGGCGAATTGCACGACGTGGTGGCGCTGTGCGACATCGACCATCGGGACGGTGGCGACCAGCCCGACAACCTCGGCAAAGGTCAGGCCGCGCGCCCGCTTGGGATAGGCGCGGCGGCGCGCAAGTTCCCCGGCGCGACGCGCTATGCGGATTTCCGGCGGATGCTGGAACAGAAAGGCATTGATGCGGTGACGGTGGCGACGCCGGACCACATGCATGCGACGATCGCGCTTTCGGCGATGGCGCTTGGCAAGCACGTCTACGTTCAGAAACCGCTGACGCAGACGGTGCACGAGTCGCGCGTCATGCGGGAGTTTGCGAAAGCCAAGGGCGTCGTGACGCAGATGGGCAACCAGGCCCACTCAAGCGCGGGCTACCGTTGTCTCGTGAAGGTCATCCGCGATGGGGTCATCGGCAAGGTGAAGGAGGCCCATTGCTGGGTCGGACGATCGAACTGGCCGCAGGGCATGGGCATGCCTCCCGGGGAGGATCCTGTCCCGGAGGGCATCCACTGGGACCTGTGGATAGGGGTCGCCAAGCCGAGGCCCTACAAGCATCAGGTGTATCACAATTTCAATTGGCGGGGCTGGCGGGAATTCGGCTGCGGCTCGCTGGGCGACATGGGGTGCCACGTGATGGATCCCGTCGTGTGGAGCCTTGAGCTGGGGGCGCCGCGGAACGTCTCGGCGCAGGTGAGTGGCGTCAACGACCAGACCTATCCGGAATGGAGCATCGTGGGCTACGAGTTCGCGGGCACGAAGTTTGCCGCGGAGGGCTTCCGGCTCACGTGGTACCACGGGGGCAAGCTGCCGGCCGTGGAGATCGCGCGGATGCCGGAGGGACAGAAGCTGCCGGGCGCGGGTTCGATCTTTGTCGGAGAGAAGGGGACGCTGGTCACCGCGCATTCGCCATCGATACCGCGGCTCTACCCGCAGGCCGATTTCCTGGATTACAGCCGCACCACGCTCAAGCAGGCGTACGCCGAGATGGAAGCGCAGGACCACTATCGCATGTGGACCGACGCGATCCTCGCGGGAAAACAGGCGAATTCGAATTTCGACTATGCCGGGCCACTGAATGAGACCGTGGTGCTCGGGACGATCGCGCAGCGACTGCCGGAGCGCAAGCTGTCGTGGGACGCCAGGACCATGACTTTCGACGACCCCGCCGCCACCGCCCTCGTACGGCGCCAGTACCGCAAGGGCTGGGAGATTGAAACGCTCGTGGGGGCGTGAATCGGGACCAAGACATTGGAGGGATCCATGAAGAGCATCGCATGCCTCATCTTTGGGGCCGCGGCATGGGGCCTGATCGCACAACTGCAGGCCGCCGCCCCCGCAGACACCGACGCGAATTTCATCGCCTCGCCCGCCGACCTTAAGGCGCGAATACCGTCGCAGCTTCGCATCACGAAGCCGGATTACGTTGTCTTTGTCCCGGAGGTCACCGACGTGGGCGTCAACGACACCGGCAATGAGCATTTTCTCGTTTTCGATGGACCGGACGGCTCGCTGATGGCGGTCTGGACGCAGAGTTCCGCGGAGGCGCAGCCGGACCAGCACATCGCGTTTGCGCGCAGCGCCGACGAGGGCGTCACGTGGACCAAGCCGCGCATCATCGCGGGGCCCAAGAAACCGGGCGATGGCCACATCGCGAGCTGGGGCTACCCGCTCGTGAGCAAGAAGGGGCGGATCTACGTGCTCTACAGCCAGCACATCGGTCGCGTGGACAACTTCCCGCACCACACCGGCTGGCTGCACGGCATTCGCAGCGACGACAACGGCGCGACGTGGTCGCAGCCGCAGAACGTCCCGATCGCGCGCAGCATCAACGACAACCCCGATCTGACCATGCCGCCGAACATGCTCTGCTGGCAGAAGCCACTGCGGCTCGGCAAGGGCGGGAGGTACTTCGCGGGCTTCACGCGATGGACGAGTTTCGCGGTGCGCAAGAACCCGACGAAGTCATGGATCTCCGCGGACTCGCGCGTCGAGTTCATGCGCTTCGAGAACGTGGACGAGAACCCGGAACCGCAGGACCTGAGGATCAGTTGGTTCGCCGCGAACGAGAGGGCCCTGGCGGTCCCATTCCCGGGGCATCCGGACGTCAGCGCCTGCCAGGAACCGACCGTCGTGAAGCTGCCGGACGGGCGGCTGTTCTGCGTGATGCGCACCGCATCGGGCAGCCCATTTTGGAGCGTGAGCGCGGATGTCGGAGAAACATGGAGCCAGCCGCGCCCGCTCCTGCGCAAGGACGGCGGCGCGCCGTTGCTTCAACCCCTCTCGCCATGCCCCATGTACGACGTGGGAGGCAACGAGGCCGGCAGCGGTCGCTACGCGCTCTTCATCCACAACCACGACGGCCATTACAAGAATTTCGGACCCACGGACACCAGCTACCACCGTCGCCCGATCTATCTCGTTCCGGGCCGCTTCCATGCGAGCGCGGATCAGCCGGTGTGGTTCGACGAACCGAGGTTCTTCATGGATCACGATGGCGTGAGCCTCGGCAAACCCGGCACCAAGGGCCGGCTGGATCTTGCGCTCTATTCCAGCTTCACCGTCCGCAACGGAAAGGCAGTGCTCTGGTACCCGGAGCGAAAGTTCTTCCTCCTGGGGCGCGTCATCGGCGAGGAGTGGTTCAGGTCCGCGGCGGGCCCTGATCGCTGACCTGAAACTTCGCACGCGTTTGGGCTAGCCAGAAACTCCACGTCGCTGTTCGCGGGCGCGGCTCGTGCCCCGACCCAGGATCCGGGCCTGGAGGGCTTTGGACTGCGGTGGCAGAGTCCGGCAACGGCCGGACGGCGCCACCGCTTTGGCGGCGCGCGAAGCGGGAGCCGGGGCCATCGGCTTCGGCTCCGCCGGGGGCAAAAGCGGTGTCGCCGCTTCGCTTTGCCAACGCACTCCAAAACGGCTCCGCCCCCAGAAATTTCATTCTGGATTATCCCGCGCTGACTCGAAGATTCAGACACCGAATCGTAGGAGCGTGCTTGCAGGCGATCCCATGCGCGAATCGCACGCAGGCGCGCTCCTGCGTCTCATTTTCACCCCCGGTGGTCCGGCAGCCGCCGGATGGGATCATCCGGTGATTCAAATACAATTAGATTTCCAAAAAGCGCACGGTGGCGGCATGCTCTTGCGCACTTCGGCGGCGCGTGGGCGGCGCGATAGAGAAAGAGGGTGCAGGTGAAGACATTGGCGATGAAGAGCGGCGCGCGACGACGCGCGCCGGGGACAAAGCGGGGATGGGGTTCGCCGTCGATGGGCGTCCGCGGGCGGACGGGATGCCGGTGCCTTCCGACGATAGGCCTTCTTTTCGTCGCGTTGGGGGCCATGGCCGCGGACGACGCCGTGTTTCTCGCCCCGGCGCATTATGTGGGGCCGCCACAGGCGCAGCACGCCGTTACCAACCGGGCTTTTCAGGGGATCCCGAGCATGGCCGTCACGCCCGGCGGGCGCCTCTGGGCGGACTGGTATGCGGGCAAGACGCCCGGCGAGGATCAGAACAATTACGTGGTGCTCAGCACCAGCGGGGACGCCGGGAAGACTTGGCGCGAGGTGCTGGTGGTTGATCCGGATGGCGATGGCCCCGTGCGCACCTTCGATCCGGAACTCTGGATGGCGCCGGATGGGAAACTGCGCGTGTTCTGGGCGCAGACGGTCGGGCACGAATCCACGGTCGGAGGGGTCTGGTGCATGGAGATCGCCAACCCGGAATCGGGGCAACCGTCGTGGGGCAGGCCGGCGCGCATCTCGAACGGCGTGATGATGTGCAAGCCGCTGGTCCTCTCCACAGGCGAGTGGGTGCTGCCGGCCTCGACTTGGCGGCAGACGGACAACAGCGCGAAGATGGTCGTGTCCACGGATGGGGGGAAGACGTGGTCGATCCGCGGGGGCTGCAATGTGCCGGTGGCGGCCCGCCAGTTTGACGAACACATGTTCGTCGAGCGCAAGGATGGCTCTCTCTGGTTGCTGGTCCGAACGAAGTACGGGATCGGGGAGAGTGTATCAACGGATCGTGGTGCAACGTGGCCCGAACTGGCGCCTTCTGCAATTGTCCATCCTGGCGCGCGTTTCTTCATCAGCCGCCTGAATTCCGGCAACCTCCTGTTGGTCAAACACGGCCCGATCGCCGAGAAGACGGGCCGCTCGCATCTGACTGCCTTCGTTTCGGCGGATGACGGCAAGACGTGGGGCGGCGGGCTGCTGCTGGACGAGCGCAACGGCGTGTCTTATCCCGACGGCCAGCAGACCGCCGACGGCCTGATCCGCATCATTTATGACTACAGCCGCACGGGTGATCGCCACATCCTGATGGCGAGTTTTCGCGAGGAAGACGCGTCCGCGGGCAAGGCGGTCAGCGGTGCCGTCCGACTGCGCCAGATTGTCAGCGAGGCGTCGGGCGGGATGGAAGCGCCCAAGGCAAAACCGGTTGCCCCTCGGGACAACAAGGATAGCGAACCGTTGCGCAAGGCCCCGGCCGCCGCGCTGGCCATCGAGGGCGCGGGGGCTTTTTCGTTGGACGTCGGCGAGACCCTCTTCACCGATCGCGGTTACGTCGCGAGCGATGTTCCGGAGGCGCTGCAGGGCGCGAGGTTCTTGCGCGTTGCGCTGAACGGTTCGAAGGCCGTTCGGTGCAGCCGCGCCGGGATGCTGCACTTCCTCACGCCGGCACCCGATCGAAACAAGGACAGTCAGGCGGAGGCGCTCATCAAACAGGGCTTTAGGAAGGTCGCCGTGCCCGAGGTGCCGTTGTTCAACCCTTCCTCCTCCGGGAACTTCTGCACGCTCTACCAGAGGGAATGCGCCGAGGGTGATTCTGTCACCATCGGCAAGTGGGCGGTGCCGATTTGGTTTCCTTGAGCGGCGGTATTGGAGAATCGGTCTCGGGGGTCATCCGGCGATCGCCTCCTCGGGATGCCCTTCGCGCGCGACGTAGTCCTCGATGCGGAAGAGATTGTCTCCGGCGCGCCGCGTGATCTTGAGCAGCGTATCCATGCTGGAGACCTCCTCGAGCTGCTCGGCAAGGAACCACTGGAGAAAGTTCTGCGTTATGCGGTCGGATTCGGAGGCGGCCTGATTGTAGATCGCCTCGATCTGTTTGGTGACGCGAACCTCCTGCTCGTAGGCGAGTTGGATGGCGTCCTCCACCGACTTGAATGCGCATGCGGGCTGCGGGATCGGCGGGATGGCGACGGCCTGATCGGTGTCGTTGAGGAATTTTATGAATTTCAGCGCGTGGACTTTTTCCTCCTCGGCCTGCTTGGCGAAGTAACGCGCAAGTTTGGGAAGGGCCAATGATTCAAAATAGGCGGAGACGGCGACGTACTGGATGAATGCCGCGAATTCGTGCCCCACCTGTTCGTTGACGAGCTGGCTGATTTTTTGGCTTATCATGGAGAAATGTAGCGCCAAATGCCCGTCGGGCAAATGGGCGCCCCTTGGGTCGGGGGTTTCGCCGGGGTCCCGTGTCCGCCGCAGGCAGGGGCACCCGCCGAGCGTCACATGTCGAGTCCGGCCAGGGCTGGCCGGGCAGTTGCCGGAGGCTCTCTTTCGAGTATTTCTGACGCGCGCGTGAGCGCCTCGCGCGTGGCGAGCAGCGGATTGCCGCGGCCGCTGATCAGGACGTTGGGCGCGCCGATCGCATCGATCAGGCCCGAGTTCCGCAAAGCCCCGCGCACCTCTCGCGAGGCGCCCACGATGATGAGATGGCGGCCGGAGCGGTGCAGGAATTCGAGAAGTTCGCGAATGGCGATCAGGCTGCTGGCGTCCAGCGCCCTGGGCGCACGGAGCTGGAGTATCACCACCCGGATTCGGCTTTCGTGGCAGACGCGGCAGACTTGCGCGAAGAGGGCATCGCCAGATCCAAACGTTCTCTCCCCCTCGATGTGCAACATGGTGACGGCCGGCTCTGCGCGTTGTCCTTCCGTGGCGAGGGGCGCGAGTTGGCCGGAACGGTCGATGGTGTACTCGGCCAGGCTGGGCTCCGGGAGCCGGCGCAGGACGAACAGCACGGATGAGCCGATTCCGAAATAGAGCGCGATGTCGAGCGGCGTCAGCAGCGTCGCGAAGAAAGTGGTCAGGAACACGATCGAATCCTCGACCGTGGAGCACGCGGCGATTCGGATGTCCGACGGGCGGACGAGGCGCACGCAGATGCAGATCGCCACCGCGGAGACGGCCGGCAGCGGTGTCCAGCGGAGCATCGTGCCAAAGAAGATCACGCCCGCCGTCAGCAGCACCCCCGTGAAGAGGCAGCTCATCGGGGTCCTCGCCCCGCCGCTGAACCTCACCCGGCTGCAGTATGGCGAAGCGAAGGCGGGCATCGCCATGAAGAATGAGGCGACCGCATTGGCCACCCCGATGCGGAACATCTCGCGGTTCGTGTGGTCCGGTTCGCCGGCCTGGGCGCCGATGCGCTTCGCCACGAAACTGGATTCGGCGATGCCGAGCAGCGCGATCGCCACCGCCGAACTCGCCACGGAACTGAATTCCGAAAGGCTAAGGTTGGGCACGTGCGGCCGCAGGGCGTCCACGTGGACCGGCGCGATCGTGGCGATCGCGACGCCATGGGCCTGCAGCGCCGCGCCCGCGATCGAGGCGAGCGCCAGGACGATCGCGCTCGATGGGGAGGCCGGCCACTTTATCGAGATGAATAGCCAGGCGGCCGCCGTGCCCGCGCCGACCGCCAGCGACGGCAGGCACCCTTGACCTAGCCGGCGGAAGGTCTCGTCGCACACCTCATAGAACGTATCGACCCTCGGGATATCGAACCCCAGCGCCCAATGCAGTTGGCTGAAGAGCACCAGCAGGCCCGCCCCGCAGGCGTACCCCACGAACACGCTCCTGGAGATGAGACGCGCGGCGCGGCCCAGGTCGAAATACGAGGCGACCACCAGCAGCACGGCGACCAGCATCGTCAGGAGACTGACCACTTCCGCGGGGTTGGAATCAGGGTGGCGGGTCAGTAGCAGGCTAAGCAGCAGGATGGCGGATGTCCTCGTTGGCAGCAGCACGAGGTATCGGGATGTGGCGAGCAGCGACCCCATGATCGAGCCCACCGCCGCCCCCACCAGGCCGAAAGACACGGGCAGTCCGGCGACGAACGCGCAGCACAGCGCGCGCGGGAACGACATCAGCGCGGACTGGATCGCCGCACCCGCGTCGCCGCGGAAATCGGCGCCCGTATATCCGCTGATGACGCGGATCAGGGGGAAGGGGATATGCTTCAGTCGGCCGAGCTCTCTGCGAGCACCCAGGAGCCACCGCCGCGAGGCCATGCCTAGAGTTTACTCGCGGGGCGCGGTTCGTCCAAGGGGAAATGCAGTTCGAAATGTCGCGTCTCCGTGTCGGGGCCGGGCGTTTGTCCCGCTGCCTCTCCTGGCTGCGTGTTGTGGCTTTTCGTGGGCGAAGAAGAGGTGGTTGTTGGTCGTGGGCCAGAGCCCGGATATTTCACAGCCTGCGGGCTGTGAAATATCCGGGCTAATACGGAATCAGGGCGGGGCCACCGGATTCGTCTGGCATGAGGAGCCATGGTTTCCGGTCGGGCATGCTTTCAATCAGGTGGCTGTCCGCGGTTGGTTGGATCGCCCTGGCCCACACGATATGCGCGCGATCGATGTCAGGGTGGTTGTACACCCACTCTTCATGCGGGGAGTGTCCGGCGCCGTACCTGACGAGGATCAGGTGCTTGCCACCGAGCCGCTCGAGGGTGGACTCCAGAATGGTTCTGTGAATGGCCCAGACGGGTCGGTGGACTGCGGCAGCGATCGCGCCAGTTCCGGCATTGGTGAGGGATCCTCCGATGGCGAGAACCAAGAGGGGGGCGACCGACAAGCGATGGCGAGCGAGTGCCTTGGCCGCGGCGCGCATCCACGAGATGATCGTCAGACACCCGAGAGGAATGGCGGGCGCCGCATACTGCGGGGTCAGCCAAGGTACGGCGAGGATGGCGCAGAAGACCCCCCCGATCGCCACGAGGGCAAACCGGGATGGGCGGGCGGTCCAGAAAGGAGCGAAGAGGGGCAGGAAGGGCAACCAGCACCCGAAAACCGCCTGGAGGAAGCGCAAGAGTTTGTTGGGCATACCCTTCACGAAACCATCCGGGGTGTGCAGTGCGCGGTAGGCGTCGGCTTCCCAGCCAATGTAAAAGTCTCTCATGATGTCATGCCTATAGGCCTTGACCGGGCCGATGGTCTGCCAGAGGAAAATCGGTGAGTAGCCATAGGTGTCCTGGTACGCGGCGTACGGCAGACGGGCGGGGTTGTTGGTGACCCTTGCGTTGTGATACGCGATGGCGACCCCGGATGGTAGCGCGACAGTCATCAAGGCGATCCATACCCGGATCGAAAACAGGGCGCGCCGAAGCCTCGCGTCCCAGAATGCGCGCACCGACAGCCAAAGGGCGGAAATGGCGGCCAGGACCAACCCCTCGAACGGTCGACTGATGAACAGGAGGAAACATCCCAGGGCCATGAGGGCTGCATTGCGCGCGGGTCGACGGCCCGCGATGCGGCGCAGCGCACCGAGCAAGATGGCGGCGCCCATGATGGCCACGTGAGCGCCTTCGTATGTCTGGCTCCATGCCAGAACCTCGGGGTGGGTTGCCGCGACGACGCCACCAAAGACAGCCCACCTGGGCGTGGTCCAGCCCCGCAGCATCCAGCAAACCGCCGCCGATGAGAGCGCCGCGCCCAGCCAAGCACCTGCCGCGGGATGCCCAAAGATCCTCCATCCCGCGGCCAAGAGCAACCCCTGGCCCGGGGGATACTTTGACGAGCATGTCGGCTGCTGCAGGATGTGAAATGACTCGAAGTGGATCCAGTTCGGATGAGGAGGCGCGGTGACGTTGCCAGAAGCGAAAGTTTCGGCGGCGAGCAAGTAGCTGAACTCGTCGTGGATCGCGGGCGTCGGCAGACCGCACCAATATGATATCGCCGACGCGAGGGCACCGGCCAGCAGCGCGGCACCCAGCTCGCCTAGTCCCGGTCGGAGCCAGAGGCGCCAGTTCGCGTGCTGATCGCTCTGCCGGGGGCGGTTGGCGGTCGCGCCGGGATTTACGTGCCCCATTGGGAGTGAAGCATGTAAGAAAAAGGAGAGGGTTCAAGTGCTTGAATTCCTCTACTGCAGAGTCTATCCGTTGCGTGATGGCTGGAGGCTGGGGTGCCCGTTCGATATGTGGTCCATTTCGCCGAATCTCTGGCGTGGCCGTCATCGCCGCCACAGTCCTGATGATCGGCTGGGGGTACCTGCAACCGCGCGCTGGCCTGGGCGGGCATGCGGTGGAAAGTGATGCGGTCCTCGGCAAGCGCCCGCCCTTTGGTGCCGAGACATTCATTCACTTTTATCTGGGCTGTCGGGCGGCTCTGAGCGGAGGAAACGCATATCATCCGGAGGACACGTTGGGGCCGAGCGAGTATGCATACCGGCCCCTGTTTCACCCGCCGCCTTCCCTGCTGCCATTTTTGGCGATCTCGCAGCTGGATTTTCGGTGTGCGACATGGATCAATGTGGCGGTCAATGTGGTTCTGCTTGCAGTGTCGGGATGGTTTTGGGGGGGCGTGGTATCAGGCACCAGACGGAACTGGGCCGCGTGCGTTCTGTGCGCTTGTTCGTGGGTCCTTTGGCTTCCCTGTCTCAATTTGCTGGGCACGGGCCAGTGCAGTGCGTGGGCCTTGCTAGGGGTCTCCGCGTGGTTGGCATACCAGTCGCGCGGGATGCCGACGGTCGCCGGTGCGCTGCTGGTGGCAGTCTTGGTCAAACCCCATATTGCGGCGGTAGCGGTGGCGTTCTCGCTGGGATACGGGTGTGGCATGCGACGGACAAGGACGGTGTGGGCATTTGCGTTTTGCGCCTTGGTTTGGTGTGCGATTACGACGTGCTTTGTGGCCGAAGCCTGGGGTGATTTTTTGGATTTTGTGCGGTCCAGTCGCCCCTCAAGCGTTCAGGCGGCAACGCTGGCTGCCTTGGCCAGTCGCGCGCTTGGGGGGGGATTTGCTGCCTTTTGGTACGGTGCGTGGATCTGCGCGGGGCTATGGGGATTTGTTGCGGGCTGGACGCTTGGCCGACGCCACCTTGTTTCCGACGATACGCACAGCGGCAATGGCCTGGCCTGCGGCCTTGCCATGGTGTGCGCGGTGGGTTTGGTGCTCGTGCCGCATGCATACAGCTACGATTTCGTTCTCTTGTTGCCCGCCTTCTGGACTGCATTGACTGCGCTGGTGCTGCAGCATCGTGTGCCGCAGGCGTTGGCTCTTTTGACGTGGCTCACATTGAGCGTGGTCTGGTTTGCCGCCAAGGTCCAATCGGTGGACGGGGAGACCGGTCTCTGGTGGATCCCCTGGGTAGGGTTGCTGATTACCGCACAATCGATACCGCTCGTTTCCGCCCCGATACTCTATAAGAGAAACCCAGCAGGGTGTTAACTTAGGAAAACAGTGTGTCACGATAAGTTTTCACTACTGCCCACATTTAGAGCATCTTCCCAACGGACATCGCGATTCAGTTGGGCGACCGGATTCAACGGGGCTGGTCGGCTATCCCTTTACAGGAAAGCAGTCGCCGGGGTGATGACTGCACAATACTATGCAGGTGAACTAGTTAGCAAAGATAGCAGGTCCCTGGCTCAAGGTGGCGTTCGGGCGATCCCTCTTCTCCCTCATGCACAGCAACCAATTAAGTGCCAAGCGGTTTTGCTTACTAGCAGCCTATCGAACTCTCGAAAGTCTGACAGGCTGCTAGGGCATTGGCACGGAAGCTGCTGCTGTTCTGAGGTTGAATAACGAGGTCCCAAGCCTGAAAAGGAAGAAGCGTGGACAAACGCTTGTGGAATACTCACTGATCATCGCGCTGGTGGCGGTGGCGGTGGTGGGGGCACTCTTGACACTCTCGACAGCCATTGAAGGCAACATAGCGGACAGCAACAGCAAACTCCAGAAGGCGTATTCAGGCAGTACTCCTTAGATAGAGATTTTCGCGGCACTGATTGACGATCGCGCGTTTTCGGCATCAAGCACAAGATTGAGCATAGAGAGAGAAAGGAGGTGAGAAAATGAAAGCACTCGTACTAAGGGACAGCAAGGGTCAGACGCTCGTTGAATACGCTTTGATCATTGCGTTGGTTTCTGTTCTTCTGATTGCGGCGCTCACGGCACTGAAGGGTGGTATATCCACGGCCTTCGGCAAGGCTACGTCGCACCTGAGCGGCACGTAAGTTCGGCTTGCATCTTGCGCCGTTTGCGACACGCAAACGTGCTGGCTCCTAGGGGCGGTGGGACTTCCCGCCGCCCCTTTTTTGTACCATCCGTGGGGCCGGGGCCTGCCTTTGGCCACGACCCGTTGGGGTTTGGGACTGTCACGCTAAAGCAACAGTTTTTTTGGTTGCAAACGCCATCCTCTGTTAGTAAGTTGTTGATACTATGGGAAGATCGAGATCGACACTCCTCCTGCTATTAGTGTCGGCGGCCCTGGCGGGTTTGGGGATTTGGCTGATGAAAGACGTGATCGAGCGGCGTTCTAAGCAGGTCGTGGGACCCCAGGCGCCCGAAGAAATGGTCAACGTGGTTTTCACGGCCCGCGACATCCCCATGCGCACCGAGATCCACTCGGACATGCTGACGATTAAGGCCATCCCCAAGAAGGCGGTACAAGCGATGGGCGTGGAGGCCGACGTTTTCTCCACGCCGGAGGAGACGAGGGCCCTGTTTTCCAAGGTGCCGATGGTGGCGAACGAAATCCTGCGGCGCGGGAAGCTCACGACCCGGGAGGAGGCGACCGCGCTGAGTTTCCGGATCCCCGAGGGCAAGCGGGCGGTGACCGTGGGCATAGACGAGGCCAAGGCGGTGGGGTATGCGATCGTGCCGGGCGATCACGTTGACGTGATCGGCCAGTTCAAGCTGGACGAGGAGGGGAAGGAGTCGACCGAGCAGACCCAGACGGTGCTTCAGGACGTGGAGGTCCTGGAGATCAACATGGGCAACAGCCCGAATCAGACGACCAGCCAGCGGCCGGTTGTGACGCTTGCGGTGAGTCCGGAGCAGGCCGAGGTTCTGGTGCTCACCGAATTGGCCGCCAGGATCCACTTCACATTGCGCAATTTCCGGGATAGCGCGGAGGTCCAGTCGGATGGCACGTCGATCAGCGAGATGCTTGGGAGGACGAGCGCGCCGACGATCACCGAGGTGCCGGCCCCGAAGCAGCAGCCGACGATCGAGATTTTTAGCGGTGCCAACAAGACCAGTGTGTCGGTGCCCCGTTAACCAGGAACGGAGAATATCATGAGAACGCAACGATCAACGCGCGTGGGCCGCCGTCTGGCGCTGCCGCTAGCCTGCGCCTTGGCCGGCGCCCCTGTCGTCGGCCTCTGCCAGCTGACCTCGGAGCCGCCGCGCGCCGCGCTACCCGCGCAGCCGGTCCAGCCAGTGGCGCAGCCCGTTCCCCAGGTGCTGGGGACCACCGTCCAGGTGGCGCCGCCGGACAAGCCAACCCAGACGTATCCCGTGGTGGAACCCGAGACTGTCCAGATCTTCCTTGGCGAGTCCCACAAGCTGAGCGTGGCGGGGGTCCAGAAGGTGGTCATATCCGACCCCGAGATCGTGGAGGTCGTGCCCGTGACGACCGAGGTGCTGGTGCTGAACGCGAAGAAACCCGGGACCACGATCATCACGCTCTTCGAGCAGTCGGGCGAGCGGCAGGTCCGGGTGCTCGTGGCCCATAACGATCTGGCGCTGGCCATGCGCGTCAAGAGCGCCATCGGCTACCCGAACGTGAACGTCCTCATCGCCGAGGAGAACATCATCCTGGAGGGCGAGGTCGAGGATCAGGACGAGCGCAATCGCGCGGTGTCGATCGCATCGGCATTCCTGTCCGCGGTCCGCCCGTCGGAGGCCAAGTCGACCGGCGCTGCCAACGTGTACAACACCACGCAGTTTCCCGCCGGCGACAACACGACCGAGGGCGACGTCTCCGACGCCACCTCATACACCCAGCCCACGCCGCAGGGGATCCTAGATTTCATGAGGATACGCAACCAGAAGCAGGTGCGGCTTCGGGTGGTGGTGGTGGCCCTGACCAAGGAAGGATCCAAGGATTTCGGGCTCCGCTTCGGCGACCAGGTGACCTATGGCATCAGCTATATCGAAAACATCCCCGGCCCTGGCGCGGGCGGGCAATGGCTCTCGGACCAGGTCCGAAGTCTGACGCATGGCACGGTGATGCCCGAGGGCAGCGACGCCGCGTACACCGTGTCGTTGCGGACGCTGGAGACCAGCGGCGATGCGAAGATCTTGGCCAAGCCCGTGCTCGTGACGCTCGATGGCGCGGAGGCCTCGTTCCTGGCGGGCGGCAAGGTGATCCTGTCCACATCCTCGATCATCGGGGGGATTTTCCAGACGACGACGCAGACAGAAGAGTTTGGCGTGAAGGTGTTTTTCCGGCCGAAGATCATGCCCAATGGCAACATCAATCTTTTCGTGACACCCAAGGTCTCGGAGGTCCCGGTGGAGTTCGCCGACGGGTCGTTCCGGATCGACTCGCGCAACACCCGGAACAACGTCGAGGTGAGGTCGGGTGACACGATCGTGCTCTCGGGCCTCTTCCGCGTGGACGAGAGCCTCAATCAAAACAAGTTCCCGTGGCTCTCGGACATCCCCATCCTGGGATACCTGTTCAAGAACACGATCCGCGGGCATCGATTCTCGGAGGTCATGTTCCTAGTGACGCCGGACATCGTGCACAGCCCCGCCTATGCCGCTGTCGATGCGACGATGGAGACGGAGATGGGTGAGACCAAGGCGCTGCTGCAGCGCGAGCGGGCATTTGGCACAGCCAATCCCGACATGGCGTCCAAGGGGCCCCGTTTCGAACCGCGGACATACGCCGCCGCGGCACCCATGACGCTCGCCGAGGCCGAGCGGGATGCGCGGATCGCCCGTGGGCAGTCCGGCCCCTACACGATCGAGGAGATTCCCGTCGAACAGGCCGCCCCGAAACGCGCCCCGGCCCCTAGGAAGGCGACCGTGGCCAAGAAGGCGGTCCCGCCTCCGGCGCCAGCGGCGCCAGCGGCGCCACCGGCAGAGGCGCTTCCGGCGGCGGTTGCCCCGGCAGCACCGGTCCCGGCGGTGGGCACCATCCAACCGATTCCCATGGCTGATGTGCCGCCCGCACCCGTGCCACCGGCGCAGGTCGTGCCGTCGTCCGGTGCCGCTCCGGCGCCTTCGGCCGAAACGCCGCTGAACAACCTGCCAAGGCCCACCGCGCCCACGCTGAGGCCACGGTAACGTCCGCGATGGCCGCCATTTCTCTCGTCAACGACGACGAGCTGCAGTGCTCACAGATCCGGGAGGCGCTTGCCGCCATCGGAAGCCACCAGATCGTCAGCGAGTCCCGGTCGGCGCAGGAGGCGATGTTCATGCTGGCCACGGGGCGCGCCGACGTGGCCTTCATCCGCGTCAATCTGCCGGACATGAGTGGCCTCGACCTCGTGGCCAATCTCGCCCAGCGCAAGCCGGGCCTGCAGTTCGTGTTGACCCTCGAGGGCAATGAGGGCCCCGACGTGTGGCAGCGGATCCTGCAGCTCGGCCTGCGCAACGTCATCACGCCCCCCCTCGACGTCGAGTCGATCCGGCAGGCCATCGCGCAGAGCCTCCAGGCGGTGCCTTCGTCGGCGGAGCACGATCTCGTGGCTGGCAACAGTTATCTGGTGACGATTGCCTCCGCGCGCGGCGGCGTGGGGAAGACGCTGGTGGCAACGAATATCGCCGCCTGCCTGGCGCAGTGGAACCCCAACGTCACCCTGGTCGATTTCAGCGGCCAGCCCAATGACTTCTCCGTGATGCTCGACGCCGTCCCGCGCAACACGGTCGCGGATCTCCTCAGCGTCGGCGAGCAGATTGACGCGGAATTCCTGGAGACCCTGATGGCGGACCATCCCCTGGGCTTGCGATTTCTGGCCTCGCCCTCGCAGGAGTTCGACGTCGCCGAGTTGACCAAGCCCATCGCCCGCGATGTCGCGTCGAACCTCCGGCAGATCTCCGAGTACATCGTCATCGACACCGGGCGACCCGATGTGCCCGCCACCGAGGCCGCCCTGGCGGAATGCGACCTCGCGTTCGTGCTCACAACGCGCGACGTGGTGCGTCTCCTGGCGACACAGCGCTTCATCAAGAAGCTCGCGGATTGGGACGTGACATCAGAAAAGATCAAGGTCCTCGTGAATACCGCCGAGGTCGGGGCCGAGATCTCGGATGGCGAGATCGAGTCCATCCTGGAGCATCCCGTGGCGGCCTATCTGCCCTCGAATCCAGAGCCGGCGACATATTCGATCAATAGCGGCAAGCCGCTCACCATCAGCGACCCGAAACAGCCCCTCGCCGTCGTTTTGTCAAAACTGGCCGAACTGACCTTCAACCGCTGGTCCGACGAAAAGAGGAAGGCGCCCGAGAAGGGCTCGGGACGCTCATCTAGACCGACCTCGGGCACGGGCGCCATCTGGGGCAGCGTCAGGCAAGGACCGCGATGAGGAATGCCAACAGGGTCGGCGCCTGTCTCCGATTTCGCCCGCGGAGCCCACTTGAAGTCGGGGGCGTCAGGGCATAGACTTTCTACAGCAGGGACGAAGCCGTGGCACTTGTCAATCCAGCCCAAATGCAACAGCAGCAACATCGGCCGGCGCCAGGCTCGCAGAACCCCGCCCCGCCCGCCGAGGCGCGCGCCCCGAAGATGCAGGTCCGGGATCCGTCGCAGGAATTCTGCCTGAAGTTCAAGGAGCAGGTTCTCCCCCACCTCATCCAGAACATCGATCCCCGCCTGCTGCAGCCGGGCAATGACCAGTTCTTGCGTGCGAGGATCGAGGAACTCGTCGACGAGCGACTGAAGGCCGAGCGCATCCCCATCGGACGCCACCTCCGCTCGAGGCTGCTGACCGAGATCGTCGATGAGATGGTTGGATTCGGGCCGCTGGAGCCCCTCCTCCGCGACGACGACATCATGGACATCTTGGTGAACGGCCCCTTCAGCGTGTACGTCGAGCGCTCGGGCAAGATCGAGGCCAGCGACGTGAAGTTCATGGATGACGCTCATGTCCGGCGGATCATCGACAAGATCATCTCGCCCCTCGGTCGGCGCATCGACGAGTCCAGCCCCATGGTGGACGCCCGCCTCCCCGACGGATCGCGCGTTAACGCGATCATTCCGCCCCTCTCCCTGAACGGGCCCACCATCACGATCCGGAAATTCCGTTCCGACCCGCTCAAGATCGAGGACCTTCTGCGGTTCAAGAGTCTTTCGCAGGGCATGGCGCTGTTCCTTTCTGCGGCGGTCCGCGCGAAAATGAACGTCTTGATCTCCGGTGGCACGGGCTCTGGCAAGACGACCATGCTCAATATCCTTTCGTCGTTCATCCCGAACCACGAGAGGATCGTGACCATCGAGGATGCCGCCGAATTGCGGCTCCAGCAGGAGCACATCGTGCGATTGGAGAGCCGGCCCAAGAACATCGAGGGCAAGGGTGAAGTCACCATCCGCGACCTCGTGAGAAACTCGCTGCGGATGCGCCCAGACCGGATCATCGTTGGAGAGTGCCGCGGTGGCGAGGCCCTGGACATGCTCCAGGCCATGAACACCGGCCACGATGGCTCGATGACCACCCTGCACGCCAACACGCCCCGGGACTGCCTCGCGCGCTGCGAGACACTCGTCATGATGGCCGGGATGGATCTCCCCCAGCGCGCCATACGGGAGCAGATCTCGGCCGCCATCAACTACGTCGTGCAGACGACCCGGCTCGCCGACGGCAGCCGCCGGGTGACCAGCATCACCGAACTCCAGGGAATGGAGGGACAGACCATCACGATGCAGGAGCTTTTCCGCTTTGAGGCAAAGGGCGTCAACGCGGAGGGAAGGATCTACGGCGAGATGAGGGGCACCGGCATCATCTCGCGCTACCTCGACCGGTTCAAACGCCTGGGATCACCGGTGCCGACCGACGTATTCCAGAGCGTGATGGAGATCTGATCGCATGGCGGGGCTCGATCTAAATGTCTGGGTGATCGCGCTCCTGTTGTTTGCGGGGGTGGCCATGTTTCTGCTCACCCTACAGGCCGCGTTCACGGGCGGCGACGACAGTGTCAAGAAGAGGCTGATGCAGCTTCAGAAGGAGAGGGTCACCGCACAGAAGGACGTGCCGCCGGAGTGGGAGAAGCTGATCCGGGAGGAGGAGGGCAAGCAGCAGGTCGATTTATCGAAGGTGCTCGCCAAGGTGACGGGCGCATCCTACGTGGAGAAGCTCGACCGCTCGCTGGCTGCGGCCGATATTCCGATGCGGTGCTCGGAATACATACTGATGAGGTTCCTGCTCGCGGTCGGTCCCCTCCTGATCTTCTGGTTCGCGTTCCACAATTTGATGCTGGGGGTCTTTCTCGGGATCGTGGGGCTCGTGCTGCCCCCGGCGATCCTGAAGGGCCGGTCCCAGGCGAGGATCACCAAGTTCAACAACCAGCTGGCGGAGTTCCTGATCCTCCTCGTGAATGCGCTGAGGGCAGGGCAGACGTTCCTCCAGGCGGCCGACCACGCGACCAAGGAATCGCCCGAGCCGATCGCCTCGGAGTTCAAACTCCTTATCCAGGAGACCAACCTTGGCCTTCCTGTTGAGGCGGCCTTCCAGAATTTGGTGCAGCGCGTTCCGAGCCCCGATCTCGAGATCACCGCCACGGCGTTTGTTATCCAGAAGAACATCGGCGGCAATCTGGCGGAGGTGATGGAGAAAGTGGCCGCCACGATCCGGGAGCGCGTCAAACTCCAGGGGCAGATCCGGGTGCTGACCGCGCAGGGGGCGCTCTCTGGGTGGATCGTCGGCCTGCTGCCTATTGCGCTCGGCCTTCTGCTGTACCAGATGAACCCCGACTACATCGGACTGCTGTTTTCGACGGAGCTCGGAAGAATGCTCGTGGGCATTGGGGCGACGATGCAGCTGTGCGGCGTCCTGGCGATCAAGAAAATCATAACGATCGACGTCTGATGGAAACCTCGTTCATCATAATCGGTGTCTGCTTTTGGGGCTGCCTTTTCCTGCTGTTCCAGGCGATGTTCGCCCCGGCGGCCAAGACCGTCTCCGTGGCGGAACGGGTCAAGAAGGTGCATCGTGGCGCCGTGGTTCGGGATGAGGAGGAGCTGAATCGCAGTTTCTTCGAGCGCGTGCTGGTGCCCATGTCGGACAGTTTCGCGAAAGTGTTCGGGAGGTACACGCCCTCGAGCATCACGCAGGACTCGGCGAAGTTGCTTGCCGAGGCGGGGCTGACGAATCTTCTGAGCGGGGCGCAGCTGGCGGGATTCAGCTGGATTCTGTGCCTGTGCATTCCGACGATCATCTGGGTGGCGTATCTGGCGAGCCCGATCTCGTTCGCATTCAAGGTGAGCTTCGTGATCCTGGGCGCGATGATTGGCCTTCGTCTCCCCAGCATCTTGCTCCGGGTCCGCGCGAAGCGCCGAAAGGAGCAGATCGTGAAGGCGCTTCCCTTCGCGTACGATCTGTTGGGCATCAGCGTCGAGGCCGGGATGGGCTTCGATGGCGCGATGGCGGCCGTCACCGAGCGCTCGCGGGGTCCCCTGACCGACGAGTTTTCCAGGACGCTGACCGAGATCAGGCTTGGGAAACCGCGCAACCATGCCCTCATGGACTTGGGAAACCGGACCGGCGTCGACGATCTCAAGAGCTTTGTGTCGGCGGTCTCCTTTATCTCGGATCTCGGCGGCAGCCTGACCGACGTCCTTCGCGTCCAGGCCGAGGCGATGCGCGTCAAGCGGCGTCAGCGCGCCGAGGAGAAAGCCATGAAGGCGCCGGTGAAGATGATGATCCCGCTGGTGTTTTTTATCTTTCCTGCGATGTTCGTGGTCATCCTCGGCCCGGCGGTGATCTCGATCAAAGACAAGCTGCTGAGTCCCTGATGGTGGGAGCTGGCTGAGGGGTGTGACGATGCTTGGGGGAGGGGCCGTGCGCCAAGGGCTGCTGAGGGCGCGTGATGTGACGCTGGGGGTGGAACTCGGTAATCGTATCCGTCTGGCGGCGACCCCATTGGGGCGCATGCGGGGCCTGCTTGGATGTGAGGGGCTGGGGTCTGGCGAGGGGCTTTGGATAAGGCCGACCAATTCGATCCACATGTTTTTCATGCGGTTTCCCATCGATGCGCTCTTCCTGACCCGGGATCTGGGGGTGGTGCGCGTCGTCCGCGATCTGGCACCTTGGCGGATGGTGGGTCCGGTTTGGTCCGCCTGGTCGGTGCTGGAGTTGCCAGCCGGAACCCTGGCGCGCGCCGGTTGCGCCATCGGCGATCAGATTGATATCCGGCAGGCGGCGGGCATTCGGGGCACCACCGAGGGTGAAAGTGAGACGTAGGAGCGCGCTCGCGCGCGATTCGCGCATGGAGTCGCCCGCAAGCAGGCTCCTACTGTTCGGCAACTGAATTTTCGAGCCAGACGATGCCGCGATCAAGAGGCGGGGGGCGGCCGGAAAGTGCGATTGTCCAGCGCCCAGAGTTTCTCGGTCGTGGTGCTATTCTCCGGCATCTTGGCGATGGCGTTCGAAACCATGTTCATCTTGGCATCGAGGTTGTCGATGATGTGAACCAGGAGGGCTTCGGGCGTCTGGGGCAGTATGGACGCGCCGAACTCATGTTCGCCATGATGGCTCAGCACGATGTGTTTGATGTGTGTGAGCAGCGGGCCCGTGAGCCCGGCCGCCCGCGCGTGGGCGTCGAGCCACTGGAGGACAATCTGGATGTGCCCCAGGAGGTTGCCCTCCTCCGTGTACTCGGTCCTCGGGTACGGTTCCAATTCCGAGATTTTCCCGAGGTCATGGAGCAGGATGCCGGCGACGACGAGCGACCGATTGAGGGGTGGGAAATCGGGGAGGGACATGAGGGCGGACGCCTCGCGCAGCATCATGACGGTATGTTGCAGGAGGCCGCCCCGATAGGCGTGGTGCGCCTGTTTGGCCGCGGCAGATTTCCTGAAGGCATCGCCGTGTTCTGCGAATATTCCCGCGACCGTGGCACGCAGGGGCTCTGGCCCCAGGGCGGCGACGGCGGCCTGGAGTTCGGCCCAGAATGCTTCGAGGTCCACGGGTGCCGTCTCCATGAGGGCGTCGGGCGAGTAGCCTTCCTCCGCATCGCGCGGCTCCACTGGCCGGATTTTCGAGATCTCGATCTGTCGTCCGTACTGGGGGTGCGAGGTTACGCGGCCTGCGGCCTTGAAGTGATCCCCGATTTTCCACTCTTGAGTTGCGAGAGGGCGGAACGCGGGCCGGTCTTCGAAGATGTTCGCCGCCACGGCCGTGGAGGCGTCCGCAAAAGTGGTGCGGTAGAAGGAGGTCCCGTTTCTGGCGGACCGCCGCTCGGCGCTTTTGAGGACGACGAAACCGGTCCATTCCTCCTGGGCGGCGGAGGCGAGGGCATCGGCCAGTGTGATGGGGCGTTTCATGCGGGACCGTCAATCGCAGGGATGGGTGGCGTAATCTCTCTCATGGGTCTGGGAATAGCGGAATCTGTCTGTCGCACAAGATCAGGGCTGGGGTTTTTCGGGGACTCCGTGGAGCTGTCTGATGCCGTCGAAGAAGTAGAGGATGGCCGAGCAGGCGGTGAACGCACCGGCGATCCAGACGATGGGCGCGCACGGCAGCCACGGGACGCAAACGATGGCCGCGATAACCGCGACCAGATTCAATGCGGTCGACGCCTTTCCGACGATGTGCGGCCTGACCTCCACGCGAGCGCAGAGAACGTGCAGGACCACGGAGCCGATCAGGAGCATCAGGTCTCGGCTGAAGATGAGGATCGGGTACCAGAGCGGGAAACGATGGAGGCCGGGCACTTCCCAGATGCTCAGCATCACGATGGCGGCGGCGACCAGCATTTTGTCCGCGATCGGGTCCAGGAATCGCCCGAGGGATGTTGTCTGGTGAAAGCGGCGGGCGATGAAGCCGTCAAGCGCGTCAGACAGCGCTGCGATGATAAACACAGCCAGGGCCCCATTCTTGAGCGCGGGTAGAATGATCCCGTGTCGCGCGTCCTCGATATAATAGCTCAAGAGCAAGATGAATAGGGGGATCAACAGGAAGCGGGCGATGGTGATGCGGTTGGCCAGATTGACTGGCTGCATGGGCCCCCCGAGCAGAGTCATGCGGGATGCTGGACTAGGCGGAGGCGGACCGCAAGCGGATCAGCGTGGTCTCACGGCCCAGGACCTCGAGCATATGGAAAAGGGACGGACCGGCCGTGCAACCCGACACGGCTGCCCGGCATGGGTGGATGAAGGTGGCGGCCTTCTGGCCGGATTTCGCGGCGAGATCGCGGACGGCGGCCTCCGTCGCAGCGGCCGTAAACTCCCCGAGGGATTCGAAGGCCGGGACGAGGAGGCGAAGGTTCTCGCGGTTGGCCGGGTCGGCCAGCCTGGCCGCCGCATCGGGCTCGACCGGATAGTCATCCTTGAAGAAGTAAACCGCCCGGCCAGGCAACTCGTCGGCGCGCTGGAGTTTCTCGCGGAACAAGCCGATGACGGCCTCCGTGTGGGCGGGGTCGGCGCTGGCATCGGCCAGGCCGGCGGCGGCGAGGAGCGGCTGGGCCAGTTCTCGGATTGCGCGCGGCGAAAGTGCGCGCAGGTACTGGCCGTTCATCCAGACGAGCTTGCGGAGGTCGAACCGCGCGTTGGCCCGATTGACGTTGCCGAGGTCAAACAGACGCTCCACTTCGTCGATGGGCAGGATCTCGCGGTCGTCCTTGGGCGACCAGCCGAGCAGGCACAGGTAGTTGCGGACCGCCTCGGGAACAAAGGCCGAGCGGATGTACTCGCCGATGCTGGCGCCCTCATCGCGCTTGCTCATCTTGGAGCCGTTGGGATTGAGGATGAGCGGGATGTGGGCGTACTGGGGAATGGGGGCCCCAAGTGCCTCGAAGAGCGCCATGTGTTTCGGCGTGTTCGAGAGGTGGTCTTCGCCCCGGATAACGTGGGTTATGCCCATCTCGATGTCATCGACCACATTGACCAGGTGGAACACGGGGGACCCGTCGGATCGCCGGATGACGATGTCTGGTTCCTCCAAGCGGTCGAAGCGAACGTCGCCGCAGATGAGATCGCGGATGATGCAGGGGGATTTGGGCATCCGAAACCGGATTGCGCCGTCGGCCTCATAGGCCGTGCCAGAGGAGAGCAGTCTGTCCACGTACCCTGCGTAGATTTCCGTGCGCTGAGATTGGAAGTAAGGTCCCAGGGATCCGCCGACGCCGGGTCCCTCGTCCCAGTCCAATCCGAGCCAACGGAGGCCGTCGAAGATGATCGCGACGGCCTCGTCGGTGCTGCGGGCGCGGTCGGTGTCTTCGATGCGCAGGATGAATCGGCCGCCGGTGTGGCGGGCGTACAACCAGTTGAACAGGGCGGTCCTGGCGCCCCCGACGTGCAGCATTCCCGTGGGCGACGGGGCGAAGCGGACTCTCACACTGGCCATAGCGCAAGCATAGTGCCGACCGCAGCAAATCTGGCAAACCCCTTCCTCCAGACCCTGATCGCTCGGTGCGGTATCCATGGCGGTCCGCCCATGCGCGCCGCCATCCGGCCAATGCACAGGCGGGAAGGTTCCCGGACACGGCCACTCGCATGATCCGTTGGGGACCTCTTGCGCATCTGTGGCGGAAGAGTAAGACCTCTCGGCAGATGGAAGGACCGCCACAAGAGGAGGCGTCGGCGAGGCAGCCGGGGACGGAAGCGCCCGCGTCCCGGCCGGGGCCGGTCGGGCGTCGTTGGCGCTGGTTGTTTTGGGTTCTGGGTGCCGGTGCGGCGGGCCTGTTGTTGGTATGTGCCGCGGCCTGGATCCTCGTGTTTCGGCCCGTGTGGATCCTGCGCCCCTTGATGGCCGCCGTGGGTGGTCGGGGTAACCTGATCGGACTGGATGCGGCGCGGTGGGTTTCTGCCGGTGAGATTGAAGTCTTGGGGTTGGCGGTCGGTGGCAGCAATCGGGTGGGTTCCGCCAGCATGACCTTTGATTATCGGGAACTCATCGGGCTGGAACCGCCGCACGAGGGGGGGGATCGAGAGACGCTGCGGTTGACCGATGTGTCGGTCGGTGGCCTCGGGAAGCTGGGCTCGGCAAACCTCAAGGCGGATCTGGGGCAGGCCGTGGCGGCGGCCATGAACCGCGATCGCGGGACCGTCCCCGCGGCCAAGAATCCCGCCGAGCTGGTCTTGTCGGATATCGCGCTGTTCCCCACGGGCCGGGTGGAGTCCGTCCGGATGCGGTTTGATCTGGGGGATGCCATCGCCAGCCTGCGTGATCCCGTGCGGTGGCCGGGCCGTGGCGCGAATCCGGTCGAGATCTCGATCTCCGGGATCGCGCTGGATCCAACCGGGCGCGTGGATACGGTGCGGGTCAAGTTCGATCTTGGCGGGGTTATCGCGCAGGCGATGGGGCCGAGCAACGCGGCGATGGTGGGCTCGACCAACCTCGCCGATATCAATCTGTCGGGGCTCTCAATGGGTTCCACGGGCCGGGTGGAGGCGGTGCGTGCCCGCGTGGATCTCGGGTCAGCCATCGCTGCTGCGATGGATCCATCGCGGGTGGCCATGCCGGGATCGACCGGGCTGACCGAGATTGCAGTTTCGGGGATAGCCCTCGGTCCGACGGGCCGGATCGAGTCGGTGAGCGTGCGCCTGGACCTCGCCGACGCTGTTGCCGCGGCCATCCGACCCGACGCGGCCACGCCAGACAAGACGAATCTGACCGATTTGGTGGTCTCGGGCATCTCCCTGGGCGATTCGGGACGGATCCGTTCGGTGCGCGCCCGCTTCGATCCGTCCGGGGTGATCCGTGCGCTCCGGCAGGCCGCGAGGTCGGGCGGTCAGCCGGAATTGGCCATCGACGAGGTTGTTATCGACCAGCCGCACCTGTCCATCAGTCGCGAGGAGATATTGGACGTGCAGCAGCGAAGCGCGGCCCGCGAGACTCCGTTGCCCGGCGGCCCCTTGATCGAGATCGGACGGGTGCAGGTGCGCGAGGGTCTCGTGCAGGTGAAGAATCTTGGTCCGAGCCTGCCGCCGCTGCCCATCCCCATCGACCAGGTCATTTCCAACGTGGTTTTCGGCGCGAGTCGGGATCACCGCTCGGCGACCAAACCACTGACCATCCATGTTCGCGACTGGACGTTGCGCTCGCCGTACGACCCTCTTGCGACGGTATTGCGGCTCAAGAACATCGACATCTCGTTTTCGGTGCGCGGTCTCCTCGAGAACCGCCTCGATAGCATAGAATTTGTCGAACCCACGATCTACGTGGGCCAGGACCTTTTTTGGTTCTCGGATCTCCTCAAGAAAGAGACCTCAAATCTCCCGCAGGGCAAGCCGTGGACCGTCGGCAAATTCGGTATCCGGGGGGGGCGCGTGATCGTGGCCACCCAGGGCGAGACCGACCTGGAGCTGCCGCTGGTATTCACGTCATCGCAGAAGGATATGCGGTTTGGCAGCCTGGAGGACATGCACATGAGCGCCGCGATCGATGTGGTTCCGGTGTCGCTGGACTATCGGGAGCGGTACGGCATCGCCGTGGACAACCTCCGCGGCAAGCTCGAATTCGCCCTCCCGAGGGAACAGGGGGGCGCCAATAACGTGGTCAACACCCTCAAGGCCGACCGGATCGCGTGGAGGAATCTGGCGTCGAGCAACACGTGGGTGTCTGTGACGTTCGACGTCAACGGCGTCTACGGCCGGTTTGGAGGCGAAGGATACGGCGGCTACGTCAACGGTGACGCCACGCTGCTTTTCAAGGATGCGAGGGAATGGGTTGCCTCCGTGGCGGCGACCAAAGTGGATCTCGGCGGCGTCGCGGACGCCATCGTGCCGGAGTACGTGAGGCTCACGGGCAGGGGCAACGGCGCACTGGTCGTCCGCGGCTGCGAGAGGACCATCTGGGAATGCTCTGCCAAATTTGGGCTGCTGGACAAGGGCAGGCTGGAGATCATGGCCCTGGACGAACTGCTCAAGCGCCTGCCGGTCGAGTGGGAGGCCACGAAGAAGGATCTCGCGGGGATTGTGCTGAGTGCCTTTCGCACCTACCATTACACGAGCGGTGAAACGGATTTCTTATACAAGCCACCCCAGAGCTACCTGCGCGCGCACTTCCGCGGCGCGGAGGGGAAAAGGGACTTTGACGTGACGTACCAACATGATTCGGAAAACCAGCCCAACTGATGTCGCCAGGGCCTGCGCGGTTGCGGCCGCGACCACCCTTGCGACCGCGTGCAGCCTCCCGCCGGTGCGACTCGAGACGCCCGAGCCGGTGAAGATTGATGTCAGCGTCAAGGTCAACATCGCCCCGATCAAGAAAGAGGGCGCTGATGCCGATGGGCCCGTGGGCACCAGCCGGCGCACGCGGATGGAGGAAATCCAGAACCTCAAGAACAACCGGATCGTTGGCGAGAATAACAAAGGCTATCTCGCGCAGCGAGAGATCCCATCCTCGTGGAAGGGCCAGGAGGATTATATCAGGAGGATCGTCGACGCGGAAAACAACGACCGGCAGGTCTTGTACAGCGAGAAGTCGCGGAACGAGAAGAAACCGTTCGAGGAGGTCGAGAAAATCCACGCGCAGCAGTGGCGCGAGAAATCTTTCACGGGCGAGTGGATCCAGACGCCCGAGGGGGAATGGCGGCAGAAGCAGTGATCTGGATCGTCTCGCCGATCGCGGGGAGCAGCAATTTGAGCCCGGCGGACCTGAAGGTCGCAAGGGCCTCGTCCTTGTTGATCCGGATTGGCGGGAACGTGTCGTAGTGCACGCCCACCGCCTGGTTCACCCCGACCCATTGCGCGGCCCGGGCGGCATCGGACGCGCCCATCGTGAAATTGTCTCCGATGGGGAGAACGGCGAAGTCCAGCCGGTGCATTTCCCCCACGAGCTTCATGTCCATGGTGAGCGCCGTGTCGCCCGAGTAGTAGAAGGCGCCGTCGGCGGTATCGACGACAAAGCCGCACGGGTTTCCGGCGTACGTCCCGTCTGGAAAACTGGAGGAATGGACCGCGCTGACCAGTTTGACGCGGCCAAAGTCGAAGGCGCGTCCACCGCCGTGGTTCATCGGGTGCGCGTTTTGAACGCCCTTGCCCTGGAGCCAGACGACCACCTCGTAGGTGGAGATAACCGTCGCCCCACAGCGGCTGGCGATCCCGGCCGCATCCGCCAAGTGGTCTTCGTGCCCATGGCTCACGAGGATGAAATCGGGGCGGACCTTGGATACGTCGATGCCCTTGGCCAGTTCATTGGGCGAGATGAAGGGATCGAAGAGCAGAGTCTTGCCGCCGGCCTTCACCGAGAAACAGGAATGACCATAGTACGTAAGCGCGATCATGTCGTCCCTCCTCCCATTATCATGTGGGACCGGGGCTCCATGGCAAGCCGAGAACTCCCGGGCCCGGGCGCGCGGCACCATGGCAAAAAAAGGGCCGCGCGCGAGCGCGGCCCCGAGGGTCTCGTGTTCCCTTTATTGATTCACTCGACGTTGATGGTCCGGGCGCGAGCCTCCGCCCGCTTCTGCAGGCGCACGCGCAGGACCCCCTGTTCCAGCTTGGCGTCAATCCGATTCGAATCGGCGATCTCCGGCAGGTTCACGGCCGTGCGGTATTCCGCGCCCGCGTCATCGGACTTCTCCCAGAAGTAGCGGCGCGCGGACACTTTCAGCAGGCCATCCTCGACCACCAGCCCGATGTCTTTGCGGTCGATTCCGGGCAGATCGAATTGGAATTCGAGCGCCTCGGCAGTCTCCCGCCAACGACCGGGTATCGCCGTGCCGCCACTGGCCCAGAAAGAATCGTTGAATTCATCCAGCCAGCCGAGCGGATCGAGTCGTTCCACGAATGATCGCGGGGTTGTCAGTGCAAGTTTCATAGTTGTTTCTCCTTTCATCTTGAGCTGTTGCTCTTGCCTTTCTGCCCCAGAAGAAGCAACCGCCATGCCAATCTATGAAATCATGTAAGAAATTGATAAACAACATGATAGAAAATAGAAGACCTACGACAGTCAATAGAAATAGGATATTTATGACACTATACGATTGGCCAAAAACGCCATAATGACCCATGCGCCACTATTGCACTCACGCGCGGTTTGTTGAGTGATGAGACCGGGTCAATGGTGCGGCGTATGGCGGATAGGTCCGCTTGAAGAACGGGGGCTATGTTCGAGCAGCAAGCCGATCAGTTTGTTTTCGGGCTGGGATCGGTTCCTGCCGAGAGCCTTTGTTTCAGGGCGAGATCAAACTTGCTGCGGTTGGGGACGTCGATGCGCGTGCCGGCGATGCGGATGAGGGCGCGCTCGCGGAGGGATGCAAAAGTACGCGAGAGGGTCTCGGAAGTGACGCCGAGCTCAAGCGCCAGCGACCGCTTTGTGCCGCGGATCTGGATGGATTTGGTGGATGGCCCGGACTCGCGAAGGCGGGCGTCGATCCAGAAAAGGAGGCGGGTTTCGACGTCTTTGAGTTGGAGGTCGTCGAGGCGGGAGACGAGGGTGCGGAGGTGGAGGCTGACGGAAGCGAGCATGCGGAGGGCCATCTCGGGTTTCCGGCGGATGAGGTCGAGGAAGGCCTGGCGCGGGACGAGCAGGACTGTGGAGGGCTCGATGGCGCGGGCATCGGCAGGATAGCCGACGTCGGCCGCTAGGGCGGCCTCGGCGAATGATTCTGGCGAGCGGAACACGTGTATGACCATCTCCTTGCCACCGGGGCCCATGCGATGGACACTGACGGCGCCACTCTGGACGACGAAAAATCCTGCCGCGGGCTCATTTTCGCGGAAGAGGTAGTCATCCTTCCCGAGCCGCATGGACTGGCAGACCGCGGCAATTTGGCTTAGCTCGTCAGCGGGCGAGGCGGCAAAGATCGGGCTCTTGGCGAGGGTGGACGCCACCGCCGTGAGGCGCGCCGAGGGCAAATCCCATGCCGACGTGGACATCACCTATTTTCGCCCGATGGCGACAGCGGCGTCAACACGAAGATGGGAAAGGGGATGAAATCGAAAGCTGCCATTCTTCGGCATCTCCGATAAGATAATCAATAATGGTACTGTGCTCCAGCGGTCTTCGCGCGGGGATGGGCCGGGAGCCACGGATGCCCTTATGAAGATACTGCTTTTTGCGCAGGCCAAGGAAATCGCCGGGTGCGACCACGTGCGATTGGATATCGACCGGGCGATCTCGGTTGATGAACTGTGGGATGCGCTGGTCGCGGCCTTCGACGGGCTGGCGCCGCTGCGCCGGTCTTCGCGCATCGCGCGCAACGGCCAATACGCAACGTCGGGGACGCGGCTGGAGCCCACGGACGAGATCGCCGTGATCCCCCCGGTGAGCGGCGGCTGAGATATTGCCGAGGAGAGTCGCATGGAGCACCCCGAACCCCAGATCGACGCCAGGCTCACCCTGGAACCCATACCGCCGTCGCTGCCGTCGCCGCCGCCGGGGCCGGGGTGCGGGGTGGTGCTGGAATTCCGAAGGGTCGTGCCCGCCGCGCTGGATGGTGCGCCCGTCTCCGCCGTGCGATACGACGTCTACGAGAGCATGGCCCTTGCAAAACTCTCGGAGATCGCCACGACGCTGGCCCGGACCCACGCGGCCATCGGTGTGACGCTGATCCACAGGCACGGGTTGGTACCGGCGGGCGACACCGTGGTGTATCTCGCCGTGAGGGCCCCCCATCGCAGCGCCGCCGTGGGATGCCTCAATGATATCGTAGAGGTGATGAAGCGTGACGTGCCCATCTGGCGGATGGGCGTCGTGCCGCGCGTGATGCCGCCGCCCCCGATCGGGGATGCGGATGGGTTCCCGCGTCAGGCGTAGTGTTTCTGGTACCAGGCCCGGATCTTGTCGTGGCCCACGTTCAGGATGCCCATCTCGCGCTCGGCGCTTTCAGGTGAGTCGGATGCGTGCGCGGCGTTGACCATGATGTCCTGACCGTACTCGCGGCGGACCGATCCGGGCTCCGCCTTGGTCGGGTCGGTTGGGCCGAGGATGCTGCGTATCTTGCTGACCGCGTCCTCGCCCTTGTAGACGATCGCGAGGCATCGCTGCTCCCCTTCCTTGGGGTAATCCTCTTTCTTGACGTCGGGCACCCAGAGTCCGGTCATGAACTGCACGATGCGATAGAACTGAATGTCGCCATAGAGCGGGCCGAGCTTCTCGGAGAGCATCTCGTGGATCTGCGAGGGCAGCGCGAAGCCGAGGGCCTCGCCGAGGGCCCTGCAGCCGATCTCCGCCGCCTTGTCGCGGAATTTCTCCCTGAGCATCGTCTGCACCGGCCCGTAGAATTCGAGCGCCTCGGCCACGCTCATGCGGTGCACCTGGACACCGATGATCCGCAGCGCGGCCTGCGAGAAAATATCGATGATGTTGCCGGGACGGCTGCTGGGGAATCGGAAGTTGTCGGGCTTGATGAGCACCAGAGTCTTCTGGACCCGGGCGGGGTCCGCGAAGACGTCGCCGGAGACGTCGGCGAGGCCGCCGCACGTGTCCGTGTACTCGCACCACAGCTTCAGCGTCTTCTTGACGGCATCCCTCGTGGGGCCGATCAGAACGGCGGGTTCGACGTGTATGATCTTGCCCGAATCGTTAACGACATAGTCCCCGTAGGTGTCGCGGACGGTCTCGCCCGAGCCCGTGCATTGCTTGAGGCTGCCGGCCGTGCGGTAGAGGGTGCGGATCGCATCCTCGCCCTCGAATAGCAGCATCATGGCCCGATGGCCGCGCCCCGTCTTGGGGTCCGGCGAGTAGGCGCGGAGCACGTAGTCCGCCAAGATGTCACGGGTGCCAGGCTCGATGTCCGGGCTGGCGCGCAGCTGATCCGAATACCTTTTCGCCAATTCCTGATTCGGGCAGAAGATCCGAGCCGCCACAAGGTCCAAGCCCGTCCGCAGCATCAGGCGCCCGATGACGCCGCCAGTCCGGGATTTGCGTAGCGTGTACGGATTGATGAGTGCGAATGCCAGTTCCTTTGCCATAACAACCTCTGCCCTTCAAAGATTTCCCGGCTCGTCAAAAAGATCGAGGCCGGTCATTTGTAAACAGGTCTAATAGCCCAATCCAGCGCAATTGCAAAATCGGACGTGGGCCCATCGGCGGTGGGTGGACCCTCGGGGTGGGCCTCATTCAGGGTGCGGATGCCCACCACCGGAGGATGACGATGAGACGCGCAGGAGCGCGCTTGCGCGCGATTCGCGCACGGGATGGCCCGTAGGAGCGCGCTTGCGCGCGATTCGAATCGCCTGCAAGCAGGCTCCTACTGCCCGGCATCTGAATCTTCAGGTCTTGCGCCCGGGTTCGGTATCGGCTTTCGCCTTGGCTGGGATGGGGCGGGCGCGACGGGCGAGGCGGGTGGGCTTCAGGCGGATGAAGTTGCTGAATGTCTTTTTGAGGGTGTCGCGGACGGATAGGTAGCGCTGTCGGAGTTCGCCGCCGCGCTTGATGGCGGTCAGGGTGCCGGCGAGAGAGAAATCATCGGTGCCGAGGATGGTGAATGCGGTGCCGACCGCGCTGGGGTGGTGGGCGTCGCTGGCGGAGATCATCGGCAGCCCTCGTCGGAGCGCGTACTCGAACGCGTGCCGGTTGTAGCGGCGGAAGGTCGCGGCGGCGTTGAATACCTCGATGGCATCGATCTCGAGGCCGTCGAGGATCTTCTCGCGGATCCCCGCGCGAAACTGATCGTAGGGGTGGGGTGGGATGGCGATGCCGCCCTTCTCGTGGATGATCCCGATGGCCTCGAGCGGGGAGATGCCCTTGAGGTAGGGGAGGTGGACGCCGAGCGCGAGGAGGTGCCCCTCGGATGTCGTGATCTCCTGGCCCGGGATGATCAGGAATCCCTCCACGGGCTGACCGTCCGCCCGCATCAGGCCTCGTTCGAGGTAATAATCGACGCACTCGCTGGTGTTGTGATCGGTGATGGCGATGCCCTGGAGCCCCTTCTTCTTGGCTGAGGCGACGATCTCCTCCGGGTCGGCGACGGAGTCGGCGCTGAATTGCGAGTGGACGTGCAGATCAAGCTTGTGCTTCTTCATGGCCCGCGGCCCGCCCGAGGGGTGTGTCCTAGCATCTCCGGTTTCTTCCCTACTCCACGCCGGGCGAACCGTCATGGATATCGATGTAGGTTCGCGATTTCGACAGCTCCCTCCCCGGAATCATCGTGGAGATCATCATCTGCTTGATCGTCCAGGCGTCTTTGATCTGGGCGACACCGTTGACCTCGACCCGCTTGATGACCTGGTCGTCCTTGTTGTAGCCGTCCGCGCGGATCATGAGGCAGTGGTCGTGGGTGATCCAGAAGCGCACCTTGGCATACCGGCTCGCGATGCCCTCGGGATAGGCGTCGAACGCATAGCTCTTGAACGTCTTGATGCTGTCCACGCCGACGGGTTCGATGCGGGGCCAGCTGAGGAAATGGAGACCGAGTTCCTCGTAGGTGATATCGGAGCCGAGGACGGACTCGGTGATTGCCTTGCCGGTGACCCGCTTCCACTGCTGATTGGCGCTGGCGCGGGTGTAGACCTCGGAGCCGCCGGCGTCGAGGTGGACGCGTATCTGGAGCGGGGAATCGAGGGCCTCGTAGATCATCTCGCGGCCGTTGGTCTTGAGGACGATCGGATGGAGGTTCTTGGATGCGCGGATCTGGCCCGTGAGGGTGAACGCCTGGAGGTCCATGTTCTTCCAGAGCAACCCGATGATCATTTCGGCGGGGGGCATGGGCGCTTTGGGATCCGGTGCGGCACCGAGGCGGTCCCCGGGCCGGGCGATTAGCGCAAGGGCGACCACTGCCCAAAAGACTTGTCGTTGGGTCTTCATGTGACTACCCATGAAATCGCGTGTTCGACCGATTACAAGCTTTGGATGAGGCTATCTTCCGGGCCGTGAACCAGGGCTGCGCGCACCCGGCCTGGGACTGGCTGTTCGCCGGGATCTCCAGCGAGAGGCTTTTCGCTCCGGTCATCGGCGTCGGCGTCGTGGCGTTTCTGCTGTTCGGGGGGGCGCGGGGGCGGCTGCTGGTGGCGGTGGCGGCGCTGAATCTGGCGATCGGCGATGGGCTGGTGAACCGAGGTATCCGCGCGGTGGTGCAACGACCGCGCCCGCACGAGGCGCTCGTCGGGACGCGGAAGATCGGATGGCGCGACGGGGGGCCTCAGGTGGGCACGATCCAGAGCGTTTATGACAAACCGGGCGGCAAGTCGTTCCCCTCGGGCCACATGATCAACAATGCCTCGACGGGTGCGGCGGTCGCATGGCTGTATCCGGCCACGGCGGTTCCGGTGATCGGCTGGCTCGCGCTGATGGGCGTGGCGCGCGTCTACTGCGGGGCGCACTACCCCTCGGACGTCGTCGGCTCGATCTGGCTCGGCCTCGCCAGTGCGGCCTTCAACATCGCCCTCCTCGAGGTCGCCTGGCGGCTCGCGCGCTCCCGATGGAGGCGGTTGGCCAACGCCCCACCGTCGCTGCTGGGATTGGCGACCACCCGCAGGAAAGCGTAGGTCGTAACCACGGAGGACACGAAGGCATTCGCGCCCATCCCTGGCCCAGTTTCACCGCGACTGCGCGCGGATCAACACGGCTGTCGCTCGCGGGCCCTCCTGTCCTCCTCCGTGCCGTCGTGGTTATCTCGCTCTGCCGTCGAACGAGAGCCGGCCCGCGCCCGAGAGGAACAGGGCCACGAACCCCGCGAGATAGACGAAGGCCAGTTCCCCGGTGTGCTGCCCGGAGAGCGCGGCATTGTGCACGAGAAAGAAGGCGACCGTCATCTGGATCGACAGGCACAGCGCCGCGAAACGCGTGAATAGCCCCAGCACCAGCAGCGCCGCGCACGCCACCTCCGCGTACACCGCCAGCCCGAGGCTAAACTGGGAACCGATGCCCAGCGGGTCCGGAAAGCTCCCCGCCTTCGTCTGAAAATGCACCAGCTTGTCCCAGCCGTGGTTCAGCAGCAGCGTGAGCCCCAGCCACGCCCGCAGCGCGAGCAGTCCCACATCCGCCGAACCCGGCACGAAATCCATCTTGAGCAGCTTTATCATCGCGTCCTCCCGTGCATGTCTTTCATCGCGGCAAACTGGGGCACAAAGGCCAATTCGCAAGCCGTCCCCAATTCGCCTTGGCTGCCGCCCCGTCCTGCGCTATAGGAGAAACTCATCCGCGCGGCGGTCGTTTAATGGTAGGACTCCAGCCTTCCAAGCTGGTAGCGAGGGTTCGATTCCCTCTCGCCGCATATCTACTTGGGAATCAATGGATTATTATGACAAGCAACCAACGGGAATACATTTAACATCAGATTTTAACACCGTTCCGTCTCGGATTGCCTGGCTTCATTGAAGAGAGTGGTGTGCAACGAAAGAACATCATGGTGCCATGGTTCCTTTCGCGCGCCGTTCTAGAAGCTGTGATAACGTACGCTGTTTTTCGCACATTTGATGGGGCTGGTCTGGGTTGATACAACCGGGACAGCGACAATGGAGACAGAGGCGAAGCAGAACGAGGGACTGGCGCCAGCGGAGGGATCCGGGCTGGGCAACGTGATCAACA
>Ga0209717_1000115_pt1 | contig 99350 bp, 55 predicted proteins | sample AD_UKC048_MetaG_FD_184418 | JGI IMG/M metagenome (GOLD analysis project Ga0209717, IMG submission 184418) | Active sludge microbial communities of municipal wastewater-treating anaerobic digesters from USA - AD_UKC048_MetaG (SPAdes) (version 2) | ecosystem: Engineered > Bioreactor > Anaerobic >... | reverse complement strand
GCCGCCCGTACCGCCAATAGCTGTCAGCGTTTGGCTGTCACAATATGTGCCTGAACTATTGACCGTCACAACGTCAGGTGCCGTCATCATGTTAACCGTAACACTGCCGCAGCCTGAAGACCAGCAAGTCGTAGTTGCATTGTATGCACGCGCATAGTAGGTCGTCGCTGTGGTAGGATATACCGTAACCGGACTGCCCGAGGCAATCTCTGCTCCGCCACAGCTGCCTGTATACCAATAGATTATTGAACCAGATACCGTAGCCGACAAACTCGTCGCACTGCCTGAACAGACAGGATTCGGATTCGCCGTAGGCGTGGGATCGGTTGGTAGCGTATTTATGGTAACGATTGCATAGTCCTCTGCTCCCCAGCAACCCTGATTATAGGCACGGAAATAATATGTTCCGGAAGATGTTACCGTTTGTGTTGTCGTTGGTGTTCCTGTCGATGTGCCTCCGCTGGTGGTACCCTGCCAATAGATCGTACCATTGGTGCCGCCTGAAGCCGTGAGCGTTTTACTGTCACAATAGGTACCATCGCTATACACAGTGACAGCTCCGGGAACAGTTGTTATGGTCACTGCTGCACTACCCTCAGCGCCCCAGCAACCCTGATTATAGGCACGGAAATAATAAGTTCCTGTTGAGGACACTGTCTGGCTTGTACCCGGTGTCGCTGTGGATGTACCGCCGCTGGTCGTTCCCTGCCAATAGATCGTTCCATTGGTGCCGCCGGTGGCTGTCAGTAATTTGCTGCCACAATAGGTGCCTGCACCATAGACCGTTACTGCTCCGGGAATAGTCGTTATGGTCACTACGGCACTGCCCTGGTTACCCCAACCGCATGCATTATATGCACGGAAATAATATGTTCCTGAAGAGGATACTGTCTGAGTGGTAGATGGTGTCCCCGTCGATGTGCCATTACTTACAGTGCCCTGCCAGTAAATCGTTCCATCGGTACCTCCCGTTGCCGTTAAGGTTCTGCTTCCTCCGCATTGAGATCCACCGTTGTACACCGTTACTGCATCCGGCACATCATTTACCGTCACCGTTGTACTTGCACAACCTGTTGTATTACAGGTACCTTCTGCGCGAACATAATAGTTCGTGGTAATTGTAGGTGATATGGTAACTGAAGCGCCAGTAGCAACAAAGGCTCCGCCACAACTCCCCGAATACCAATACCATAGAGCTCCCGTACCGAGGCTTCCTCCACTAACTGTGAGTGAAGTACTGCCTCCATTACATATTGTGGTTGTTCCTGTGATTCCTGTTGGTGCAGTGGAAGACGTATTTATTGTTACTATTGCATTTCCATCATTGCCCCAGCCACATCCGTTATAGGCACGGAAATAATAAGTACCTGAAGTGGTCACTGTCTGAGAGGTTGAGGGAGTTGCAGTGGATATACCATCATTGGTAGTGCCCTGCCAGTAGATAGTGCCATTTGTACCACCCGTGGCGGTAAGTGTTTTATTGTCGCAGTATGTACCTACACCATAAACTGTTACTAAATCCGGAACATTGTTAATGGTGACCGTTGCACTGCCTTGCGGACCCCAGCCGCAACTCGTGTTATACGCACGGAAATAATATGTATTTGATGAGGATACTGTCTGAGTGGTCGATGGCGTTCCCGTAGACGTACCGCCACTGGTCGTACCCTGCCAATAAATAGTGCCATCAGTTCCCCCGGTAGCTGTCAGGGTATGACTGCCACAATAAGTACCCCCGCCGTTGACCGTAACGCCATCGGGTGTGGGATATATGGTAACCGTTGCATAGTCCTCTGCTCCCCAGCAACCCTGATTATAGGCACGGAAATAATATGTTCCTGTTGAGGACACTGTCTGACTTGTGCCCGGTGTCGCGGTGGAGGTACCGCCGCTGGTTGTTCCCTGCCAATAGATCGTTCCATTGGTGCCGCCCGTAGCCGTAAGTGTTTTACTGTCGCAATAGGTACCATCACCATAAGCTGTGACGGCCCCGGGTATCGTTGTTATGGTCACTGTTGCACTATTTTCAGTGCCCCAGCAACCCTGATTATAGGCACGGAAATAATAAGTTCCTGTTGAGGACACTGTCTGGCTTGTGCCCGGTGTCGCGGTGGAGGTACCGCCGCTGGTCGTTCCCTGCCAATAGATCGTCCCATTGGTACCGCCTGTGGCTGTCAGTAATTTGCTGCCACAATAGGTGCCGGCACCATAGACCGTTACTGCTCCGGGAATAGTCGTTATTGTCACTACGGCACTGCCCTGGTTACCCCAGCCGCATGCATTATAAGCCCGGAAATAATAAGTTCCTGAGGATGATACCGACTGATTTGTAGATGGTGTTGCTGTGGATGTGCCATTACTTGTGGTCCCCTGCCAGTAAATCGTGCCATTGGTACCACCGCTTGCCGTTAAGGTTCTGCTTCCCCCGCATTGAGTTCCGGCATTATACACAGTAACAGCTCCCGGCACATTATTAACCGTAACCGTAGTGCTTGCACAGCTTGTTGTATTACATGTCCCTTCTGCGCGAACATAATAGTTCGTGGTAACTGTAGGTGATATGGTAACTGAAGCGCCCGTAGCAACAAAGGCGCCGCCACAACTGCCCGAATACCAAAACCACTGAGCCCCCGTACCGAGGCTTCCTCCACTAACTGTGAGTGAAGTACTGCCGCCATTACATATTGTGGTTGTACCTGTGATTCCTGTTGGGGCAATGGAAGAGGTATTTATTGTTACTATGACATTGTCCTGGGTTCCCCAGCAGCCCAGATTACCAGCCCTGAAATAATATGTTCCGGAAGAAGTCACTGCACGTGTTGTCGTTGGAGTACCAGTTGATGTGCCATTACTAGTGGTTCCCTGCCAGTAAATGGTTCCATTCGTCCCGCCTGTAGCGGTGAGTGTTTTACTGTCGCAATACGTACCGTCACCATAAGCTGTAACAGCACCTGGTATAGTTGTTATTGTCACTGCTGCACTGCCTTGAGTTCCCCAACCACAACTGGTGTTATATGCACGGAAATAATATGTATTTGATGATGATACTGTTTGAGAGGTTGCTGGCGTTAATGTAGAGGTGCCGCCACTAGTTGTACCCTGCCAATAAATAGTGCCATCGGTACCGCCGGTAGCTGTCAGCGTGTGACTGCCGCAATAGGCACCCGCACCATAAACTGTAACAGGATCAGGAGACGGGTAAATTGTCACAGCGGCACTGCTCTGGTTACCCCAACATCCCTGATTATAAGCCCGGAAGTAATAAGTTCCGGAAGACGTAACTGTATAGGCAGTAGTAGCTAAAGCTGTGGACGTACCGCCACTGGTTGTACCCTGCCAATAAATTGTGCCGCTGGTGCCTCCTGTTGCTGTGAGCGTTTTACTATCACAATAAGTTCCTGGGCCATTTACTGCTACTCCCCCTGGTGTTGCCGTTACGGTTATTGTAACGGTACAACAATTCAGTGAGAATCCTGAGGCATTATAACCTCTTGCATAATAAATGGTGGTTGAGGCGGGAGAAACAGGATAGGCTGCACCCGGAGAACTTGTAAATACCTGCCCTGATGTAGCACAGCCACTCGTAAACCAATAGATGGATGTTGCACCACTTGAAGTAGCCGAAATATTTGCACTCGCCCCACTGCATATTGTAGTGGTACCTGAACAAACAGGGTCTAATGGAACAGCGGGCAACATAACTGTTGCGGGAATAGTGTTTTCAGAAAAAAACAACACTGAAGCGGGATCTTCCATACAATTCACTTCAATTTCAGCCATCTCAATTTCGCTGCAGTCCTCGTCAAAAGGCAACAGCTCATTCGATAGATCATCATCATCAACAACATCAGCACGTAAATTCCCTTTCCCGATACCGGAAAGAGCTGAAGCATCTTGCATAGGAGCACATCTGTTCCGTAACGAAAGATCAGAATCAATATCATTACCGGGTACAACCTCCGATACCTCATCGGCTCTATTCTCAGAGCTATTTAATAAAATTGCATCTTTCGCCTCATCAATTTCGGTTATTACCACATCGGCGCGTGCAGGATATGTTTCATAACCGGCCAACCCAGCAAAAGTTCCATGATTGGAAGATATTGCAACAAAATTAACAGGATTGGAATTTAAAAACCCGCAACCAACTTGAGAAAAATATTTTGCATGATCGCCAGTAACAGCGATCCAGTTCAAACTATAATCAGCATTTAAGAAATTGAATACCTCGTAACAACAAATTTCCCCGTAGTGGTATGTCAAGGATTTTATGTTAGAAAGAAAAATTTTACTATCAGAAGAAACTTCTTCCTGAATTTTTTTCTGAGAAATGCAAATTGTTGCGCCAGATGAGAACTGGAAAATCCCGCAAAGCATAATTCCGAACACAAAAACCCTGAGCATTTTAAAAGCATCGTTGGTAGCTTTTGTCTGTGGTTGGGTAAATTTTTTCATATGCTGCTCCGTTTAATTTATTAAATTAGTTTATTTTATTTGCTAAAGTTTTATTTTATATTTGATAAAAGTAACAAAGATAACATACAATAATGTCAAATACACAAAAAAAAACGCTTTTTTTGTTAAAAATTTTTTAAAAAAATCTTAATTCTACTAACAATTTAATTATCTGGATTTTGCGTAACTAAATTTATCAAAAAAACATTATGAATTTTAGATTTTTTTCAACAGGTATTTGTTAATTCTATTGAAATAGTAACCAAGTATAGAATCAACCAATTTAAACATTACAAATTTTTATTATTTCTTAATTTTCAATTAATTAATTTACACTTTCATACAAGACTAAAGGTCGAAATAATCAGATCAAAAAGAATTAATAAGAAATGCTATTGCATATATTTTTATTAAAAATTTTTATAAAAAATCCGCTCCATTAAATGAACTTAGATTCAAATTGAAGTACATAATAATCAGAGTTTGTCCATAATGTCCGATTTCTTTTCTGTTCGTCCGCCAGTTGGCGAACTCCTTGATTTTCAAGACTACGAAAGCCTCGAACTCGAACATTCTGGTTCAAACTCTGACCCTATAGAAACAGGCACTAATTAGTTCTTTTTCGAAAACTATTTAGTGTCTGAACGAAAAACTCCATTTTCTTCCCCGCCTGTCCCAGTCGGGCAGGGTTACGCTTGCTCCAAAAATGCTCATTTACCCCAGTAAACTCGGCTTTTTGTCGCTTCGCAAGCCCGCCTGAATGACGCAGTCGGGCAGGCCTGCCTGGCTGGCCAGTCAGACAGGCCTCGAAACTGAACTTTTCGATTCAGACACTGAGTTTCCGCTCAGAAACTAATTACCGGAATAAATCATTTTATTGTCGTGCCAAAAAATCATTTTTTAAATATGCTTTTAGAAATAAAGTTTATCGTAACACAGAAAACTTATTTTTCGAATTGCAGAGCACCTGACTGATTAACAATAGCGAGGCAGACATGGTGGCTGATTTTTACTTTGTTTTATATATTATTAATATAATATTTTACGTTTTATGAATTCAATAAAAAGAGTTTGTCCATTATGTCCGACTTCATCCCTGACTGACTGACGCCAGTCGGGCAGAGTTATTCTTGACCTTCAAACCAGTCATCCGCCAGTTGGCGGACTCCTGTTTTTCAGGTCGTCGAAAACCTCAAATTCGAACATTCTGGTTCAAACTCTGACTTTATGGACAGACTCGAAATAGTTTCACTGCAATAATAGTATAATAAACAATCTATATTATTTATTATATCTTTTTTATAAAACATTATTTTGCAACAACATACTTTGTATATATCAAAAAAACATCTTAATTCAAAATGAAATACAAAAATAAGAATCTATATTTATCTACAATAAAAAGTGATGTTAATATTCTCCAATAATAAAACCGCCCTGTGTTCCCCCACCCGGACCAAGTTCAATATATTTTGCTGCCGCCTTGACCAAAAGAGGCTCATGAGTAACACAAACAATAGTATTACTATCCATTATTATTTCATTGAACAGGTTAATAATTTTTATGATATCTTTCGGATGCAAACCACCAGTGGGTTCATCAAGCAGAAATAACGTATTATTACCTTTTTTTGATGAAAGTCCCAAAACTAATTTCAAACGCTGTAACTCACCTGTAGACATCGTATTTAAAGAACGACAACTGTTCAGATATTCTATGCCGGTTTTCTTTAGAATAGAGAGCATATTTCTGACAACCAATCCAGATCTGCCAGGAAGATAACTATCAAAAAACAAGGATAATTCATTAAATGGAATTTGCAATACATCAAAAACTGTTTGTCCATCAATGGATATTCCCAGGATTTCATCTTTAAATCCTGTACCTCCGCATCGTTCACAGGGAGAAACAACATCATTGAAAAAATCCATGGCTACCTGACTGAGGCCTGTGCCATCACATGCTACACAACGACTATCGCGCGATCCCTTAATAAAATGAGAGGTTTTTAAACCCCGCTTTTCACTTTCATCACAATTTGCAAATATTTTGGCTATTACTTCTGATATTCCGAGTTTATTACCAATAGTCGTATGATTCCCTTTGCCAGGTCCGGATTGCCCGATAAAAACAACATCAGAAAAATTTTCAAAACCATAAAAACTTTCACAAAAGACCGGTTTTCTTACAGAAAAACTAGAAAAAATTACATTTTCTAGTAGGCTGGTTTTACCACTACCACTTACACCAGTAATTACGGTCATCATCCCGGCCATTATGGTTACATCAATATTCCTGAGGTTATTTGCATGGGCATTATTGATACTAATCGCCCGCTCCAAAATATTTTTATTGAATACCGGTTGTGAGTTAACTATTTTAACATCAATACTATCAGAACCAGATCCTTCATATATTAACCGTCCCCCCTCCTTCCCGGCACCCGGGCCAAGTTCAATAATATGTTCAGATTTTTTCAGCAGCATCGGAGCATGTTCAACCATGATAATACTGTTGCCATGTTTATTCAAATTCTCTATCAGTTCTGAGATACGCCTCACATCTTTTGGGTGTAAGCCAAAGGATGGTTCGTCAAGGACATAGGCAACACCTGTAAGCGGCGATCTGACCAGTCCAGCCAATTGCAACCTCTGGAATTCGCCCCCCGAAAGAGTTCCAATTGTTCTTGATGCGGAAACATAACCCAAACCAGCTTTTTGCAAAGCAAGCAGGTACCTTATGATCGCAGGTTGAAAAACAGCTGCGGCATTTTTGGACAGATCATCCTCAAATATGCAAAAAAAATCACTGGAAAACCATTTTAATGCATCATCAGCTGTCATATCGGTAAGTTGGCCAATATGCATTCCGTCTAAAACAAATTCAAGCCATTCCGGTTTCAGGCGATAACCAAAACAATGAGGACACTTAGCTGCTGTCATCACCTCCATCAATTCATCACCGCGTGCATCGGCATGTTTGCGGACATATTCTGCTTCTACCAATTTTAAAAATCCCGGCCAGGTTGATTTAAGTTTATGAATTCCTGTATGTACTCCACGCTTATAACGCCATTCGACATCAAAGATTTCATTTCCGCAACCCTTCATGGCCATCTCTTTGGCTTTTTCATCCAGTTCATTATAGGCAACAGAAAAATCTATTCCATATTTTTCTCCAACGGTCAACAGTGCTGCGACATATTGCCCAGATGGTTCACTATAAAAACGTCCGGCCCGGCTGCCATTCAGCGCCCCGGCAATCAACGGCTTTGACACATCGGAGACCAGTTTATACTGATCACATAACATAATACTTCCCAAACCTGTACATACCGGGCAGGCTCCTTCTTCACTATTAAATGAGAATGCTGTTGACAAAGGCTGGGTATTGCCGGATTTTGACGCTGACAACCTGCTGAATAATAAACGATACAAATCATAAAGCCCGGTGTAGGTAGCAATGGTGGAGCGGGGATTTTTTACCGGATTTTTTTTTGGTAAGCGAACTGCAGGAATTAATCCATGAATTTCACGCACTACCGGGACCCCTGCTTTAACAGAATACTGCCTGCTATAAGATGATAGTCCTTCAAGAAATCTCCGTTGGCTTTCAGCATACAGTGTGCCATAAACAAGAGACGATTTTCCGCTTCCCGACACGCCTGTAACCGCAGTAATTCCATCAGCCGGAAAAGTAACATCAATATTTTTGAGGTTATTGGTTTGCGCTCCCATCAAATGAATGGGTGCTTTGATTGTTTCAACACTACATGGACTATCTGCGGTTCTATGCGAGGAAAGACTCCTTGAAGCAAATTTTCTTAACTCAAATGAAGTAAGCGACTCAGCATGATTCATCATCTCATTTACGTAGCCCTGTGCGACAATGTTTCCTCCATCACCGGCACTTCCCGGTCCCAAATCAACCATCCAGTCTGACTGAAGTATAAATAAAGGGTCATGTTCAATACACAGCAATGTATGCCCTTTGCCGACAAGTTTTCTTAATGATCTAAAAAGTATTTCCACATCAGCCATGTGCAGACCTGTTGTGGGTTCATCAAGTATATACAACGTATGTCCTGATGCGGGCCTTGATAATTCTGTAGCAAGCTTTATACGCTGAGCTTCTCCACCTGAAAGTGTAGTTGAAGGCTGCCCGAGTTTCAGATATCCAAGACCCAAATCTGAAAGGATACCGGTAATTGAAGTTATCTTCGGTTGTTCATTAAAAAACAGGTGTGCCTCATCAACTGTTAGTTCAAGGATATCATAAATATTTAATCCCTTAAATTTTATCTCGAGAGTTTTTTCTGTAAATCGTTTGCCGCCACAACTGTCGCAAACTGCTTCAACATTTCCGAGAAAATGCATTTTGATCTGCTGAATGCCAGCTCCGCTACATTGTTCGCAACGCCCACCTTTCACTACAAAAGAAAACTGACCTTTTTTATAACCTCTATGGTGTGATTCAGGCAAAGATGCCAGCAAATCGCGCACATAATCAGACAAACCGGTAGCAGTTGCCGGGTTGCTATTAGGAGTACGGCCGATTGGTAAAGAATCCAGATAAATTATTTTCCGAAAAACATCTGTTCCGCCTTTCTTCTGTTTTAATGTCTTTTCAACAAGAAACTGTACAAGACTGGTTTTTCCGCTTCCGGAAACCCCGGTTATCACATTTACAGCATTAAGCAAAAAATGCGGGGAGATTTGTTTAAGATTGTTTTTATCGGCATTTTCTGCAAAGAAGAAATCTTTTTTTTCAACATGGTTCGACGAAATCAGAGAATTCTTCCTTTTTAACAAATATTTTTTTGTTATACTTTCCGGGACGGATTGTGTAAAAAAATCAGCAGCAGGGCCATTATAAATTATCCTGCCTCCATCCCTGCCTGCTGCTGGGCCAATGTCGATGATCCAGTCCGCTTCACAAATGCTTTGTTCGTCATGATCAACAAGCATGACCGTATTACCATTTCTGACCAGGGTTCGCAGCACCTCCAGTAACTGTCTGTTTTCGGACGGGTGCAGTCCCATGCTCGGTTCATCCAGCACATAAAGTACATTGCGCAATCCCGAAACGGCGTGCGTAACAAGTCTTATGTGGTGAGCTTCGCCCGGGCTCAAAGATAAAGATTCACGATCGAGTACAAGGTGTCCTGCTCCAAGTTTCATTAACATGGAGGTTCTCCGGAGTATGGCTTCACGGACGGGTTCCAAAATGTGAAATTCGGTGATTTCGGGTTTCAGTTCAGAAAAATATGAATGAAGGCTGCAAATGCTCATGCTTAAAAATTCCGAAATATCAGACCCCCAGAGTTTTACAGATAATGCTTTTTCGTTCAGCCTTTTCCCATGACAATGTTCACAAATCTGCGTTCGTGTAAACCTCAAAATATTTACATTGCGTTCACGATGTAAAATTTCCTCCATGACAGGAATTATCCCTTTGTAATAATCTTCCTCACGTGGTTTGGCTGTAATGCCTGTCCACCGCAGACGCGATTCGAGCGGATGTTTTCCAAATAATACCTTTATTTTCTGTGAACCTTTAAATACGATGTTTTTTTGATAGTCAGATAAGTCCTGCCAGGGAATATCTACATTAAAACCTTCGGCCCTGCATACCTGGTCCAGTACATCCATGGTGACCTGTGAATATACGATGTAATTATTAGGAGTTGTCATCACAAACGCCCCATTCCGGATTGATTTTGAAGCATCGGCAATCAATAGCTCAGGATCAATATGATCCTGCACACCAAATCCTTTGCATACAGGACAATATCCATCCGGCAAATTGAATGAAAACAAACTTCGGTATGGGTGCAGGTCTGGAAATGCAGATTTACCTAATCTTGCAAACAATAAACGTAAGAAATCGTATAGTTCAGTTAACGTTCCAACGGTCGAACGGGGATTTCGAACTATACTATTCTGATCGATCATAATAACCGGAAACAAGCCTTCAATTTTTCCGGCCATGGGGCGGTTAAGCCTTGCTGAAGTCATACTGCCAACTAAAAAATTTTCATAAAACAAACGTTTCCCTTCTGCACATAGGACATCAAAAACCAGGCTGGTCTTACCGGAACCGGACACTCCTGTAATTGCAATAAGCTGATAATGAGGAATTCGAAGTGAAATGTTTTTTAGATTGTTTTCATTTGCATTCTCGATAATAATTTCGCGCATCATGTAAAATTTATGTTGCAAAGTTAGATGGATATTTTAGTAGTGAAAAACAAAAAGCCTTGTATTTAATTGATATACAAGGCTTTATTTTGTTTGTTTAAGCGGTCCGGACGGAACTAATCCAAATCTTCCCAATCCGCTATATATCTGTACTTTAGAAAATTAAAAATAATTTTGCAACCGAATTTGCAACCTTCTAAATTTCTCTGCTTTGTACTACAATGAACTCTTTTGCTTCAATACAAATATAGTAATAATTACTGAAATACAATGAAAATTCTTCATTTTTTTTTATATTTTTTTGTAAAAACAACCTCTATTTGATTTAATTTTATTCCTCAATTATTAATTGATCATTACTATGGAATATGATAGAGATGAATCAGGTGATGTAATTTTCCCAAAATCCAATTGGGATATGAATAAATTCAGAAGGTGGAGTGCTACTCACGTCTTTAGAAAATATGATAAAAAATCTGATTTTTACATTCCTTATTCAAATATTTTCAAGTCTTCTGATTTAATTGAAAAGAAAAAAGAAATAGCGGCCATAAATCTTATTGAAATTGAATTATTCCGAGCACCGGAAAAACGCCCTTTTGATAATTACATTCTTTTCCATAATTATTGGGATGATTTAATTCTAAACTATTTTAAGGAAGTATTTGATTACGATTCAATACAGTTTGGTGCTCATTTTTCAAAGGACATTTATTATGTTTTCATGCCTAAAACCCTCTTTTATGAAATAAGTAACTTCATTAATGATTTCAATTTATTAGAAATCCGCGATTATATTTTCTATTTAATTGCTAAAATTCAAAAAACATATATTAAAGACATTCAATTCTATGAAAGGCCTGAGATGGTTGAACAAATAAAAAACCTTCCTGCTGAAGTAAAGAAAACAATTAACGTAATTGACAAAACAATAGAAAAGCCATTTAAAAATTTAAAAAAATACTTACCCTTACCCCGTCTTGTTAACATTAAATTTGATTTCGAAGATGGTCCGATTACATTAAGTGATCCATGGTTGAATAATGATATAGTAGATTGTGTGAAAAGGCACTTTGATGACCTCCCCTTAAAAGATTGGAAAAAGGAACTTGAGCGTTATCCCAATCGATTTGATGAAAATGTTCAAAAACAACAATTCAAAAATAGAGTAGCCATAGCTTTGCATAACTTTTTTAAAGAACAAAAAATATTCAAAATAGCTTCGGGTCATAACACATCAAATGAAGAAGTAAATTGCATTTCAAAAATTCTCCAATATGCGGGTTTAAGATTTACTGCTGAACCCGATGTTATGTTGGTGGAACTAAATTATAATAAAAATGATATTAGGAAATTTGAAGCAGCGAATGTCAAGATTGTTAGAAACTGGTTAAAGCGCAATGAACTTAAACAATATCCCACCGAATTTGAATGTAGACCAGACTATGATTTACTTTATAAATATTTCGATAAAAAATTTATTGACTGCACCCTACCTTATAAGAGAATTAATACCTTATTTGAAGCATTATATTTTATAAAAAGATTCGATATTTCACTTGATTTTGCTCACACTTTTGCCCATTTATATGATTGCCTAGTAACCAGAAGAAATCAAATAGGACATCAGTTCTCTCCATCTCCTTGGAATGGCAATGTATGCCCAGAGGTCAAATCCTTTCAAGCAATTATCAATGCTGCTAATACAAATACATTCAGACAGAATATTAAAGAAGTTTCTTTTACAATAGATGGTGTAGATAAGCCACAAATTGTTACTGAAAAACTGCCTACATTTGTAATTAAACAGGCTTTGGCAGAATATTTTGAGAATCATAAAGAAGAGTTTGAATTTGATCTTATTGAAACTGAAATTAATGATAACCCCGTAAAATACAGCTTTGAAATCAAAAGCAAAGCAATTTTTAAACAACCTGAAGATAGATTTCTACCTCAATTTTGTAAGAGTTTTTATTCTCTTTTACTTGAAGTCCTTCCCCCTTCAGAAGCTGAATATCGAATATCAGAAAAATATCACACCATCATTGGATTATTTTTAAACAAGAGTTGGATATTCGGGCATCAAAGAACGCCTGAATATATTTTAACTCAAAAAGTGGCTGAATGGCTCCATCTTTTTAAACAATAATAATTTAACTTTCTGATTTTCAATAGGAACAAAATTGGCATTTTTTTGCCTTTTTCTGTTCCTATTATTTTTCTTCACCTGAAATAATTTTGCTTCGTAATTATTCATTGGCCATGAAGATTCAAGGAAAAACAATGTTAAATCTCTAAATTAAAAAAAAATGGAAGTTATAACAATCACTTCAGAAGCATTTCAGGAAATCAAAAATGATATTTCTGAAATAAGTAAAAGAATCGACAATGCAAATAACAAACAACCACTAGCCGATAAATGGCTCGATATAGCGGATGTTTGTATGTTGCTGCATATTTCTAAAAGGACACTGCAAAGCTATCGGGACAATGGAACCCTGCCTTATAGTCAGATTGGTGGCAAGATTTATTTTAAGGCATCAGATATCGATTCTCACTTAAACAAACACTACGTTAAACCTACTTCAAAAAAGTAATATCATGATAGTGTCTGTTTTCAAGAATCTCTCAGAAGTATCTGAGAACTTGGCTATGCCTGTCATCCTTGAACAAATCAAGGATGGCAGGTTTAAAAGCCAGGTCGAACCACTCCGGGCATTACTACAGCAAGGAAATAAAGAGGAATACGATAAAAAAAAGAAATCGTTGCCATCTTTCACTCCATCCGGCACATTCAATAGCCGTAGAATCCTTCCCAATCTGAACCATTACTCAGGCTGCATTATTATTGACATTGACAAACTAACTCCCGAACAGCTTTCAAAAGCCAAATCTACAGCAATTGAAATCCCTTTCACCTACGCTTGTTTTATCAGTCCTAGCAATAATGGATTAAAAATATTGGTAAAGGTTGACAGTAAGCCAATATTCCACAAACAAGCCTTCAATCAGGTAAAAGAACATTACGAAACACTTCTACAAATTCCCATTGATCCTTCTGGTAAGGATATAACGCGATTGTGTTTTTTCTCTTACGACGAGGATTTGTATTTAAACACGTATTCCGAAATCTTTATAACTTTTATAAACATGCTCGAACAGGACATTGAAAAAGTAGTACAACAAATCGAAGCCAATCAGATTGATATTACTACTCTTTATAAAGATTGGCTAAATGTTGGCTTTGCCTTGATAGATGCTTTAGGTGAAGGCGGGAGAGAATATTTTCATAGAATTAGTAAATTCTATCCTACCTATGACTACACCCTTTGCAATGATCAATTCGACAAATGTCTCAAATCAAATAATTCAGGCATTACAGCCAAATCTTTTTTTGGCATTGCTAAAGACCATGGTTTAGATATTTCCCCTGTGGAGTCATATGACTTATCCGAGTACAAAACAGAAAATAAGTCAGAAGATAAAATCGCATCGGAACTAAAGAAGAAAAGAAAAAAGAACCACATTGATGTTATCGAAGCATTTCTCAATAATCGGTATGGTTTGAGATACAACGTTGTCACAGCAAATTTGGAGGTTAAAAAGACTGGTACACTGCATTTTGAACCAATTACCGATTATATTGAAAATTCAATATTACGCGAAATGCTAAAAAATAATTTGAGATGTTCTATTTCTAAGCTCCGCAACATTCTTTTTTCGGATTTCTGTCGGATGTATAATCCATTTGAGGAATACTTCAACAACTTGCCCCCTTGGGATGGTGATACAGACCACATTTTAAAACTTTCTCAAACCATTACCACTACTAATGACGAGTTATGGCAATATTGCTTTAAAAAATGGTTGGTAGCTGTGGTAACTTCTGCTTTGGTAAAAAACGTAGTAAATCAAACTGCAATTATTTTTTCAGGTCCTCAGGGAATTGGTAAAACTACGTGGATGGTTAACCTTTGCCCCCCTTCCCTCAGCAGCTATTTATTTTCCGGCACCATCAATCCAACCAATAAGGACACCCTGATTCATTTGTCTGAATGTTTATACATCAACATGGACGAACTCGAAAACATGAACCGCACCGAAATTGGAACATTGAAAGAAATCATCACCAATACTTCAATCCGCATTCGTCGCCCTTATGGTCATAATAACGAAAATATGGTCCGTCGGGCTTCCTTTATGGGTTCAGTAAACACAAGCCAGTTTCTCAACGACTCAACCGGCTCCCGCAGATTTCTTTGTTTTGAAGTAACAGAAATCGACTACAAACACCCTGTCGACATGGCAAAGGTTTATTCCCAGGCACTACATTTATTCAACCAGGGTTTTGTTTACTGGTTTGAAAAAGCCGATATAGAAATGATAACGTTGAATAACGAACAGTTTCAAATTCGTACTTCAGAAGAAGAACTCTTACTCACATATTTTGAGCCTGTTCCTTTATCCGATGCACATACATTCTACTCAGCTACACAAATCCTTGCTAAAATAGCAAACTATGCAAAAATAAATGTAACCAATGGTGCGGCTATCAGCATGGGCAGAGCCTTAAAGAAACATGGTTTTGAGAAAACAAAAAAGGGCGGCATTTACGCTTGGGCTGTAATAGAAATTTTTTACACCGATGCTGAAGCCAACTCCAACAAACCATTAGAACCTCCTTTTTAATCTAATCGGGTAAGGTAGGTAAGAGAAAATCCACAAAACTTTTATTTTTTTTACTAAATAAAGTTGACGAACATTATAACTTGAAAAACTCATTTTATAAAACTTTTCATCAAATCCTCTTACCCACCTTACCCAATTTTATATATCACTTAATTAATAATACCAAACCTTTTATTAACTAAAAATGTCTATTTTTGAAATTGATTCAAGAAAAAAATCAACTTTATGCTCTTAGACAATAAAACCAAGACTGAAGACAGCGAATATTTTAAAGTTTTTGATTACATAAAAAACTATACAGAGAAAGGTGGGCTTGACCTTGTTACCGGTTACTTTTCAATAAATGCTTTGGCCTTGATATATGACGAAATTAATAATGCAGAGAAGTTCAGAATGATATTAGGGAACTTAATGCAGGATGATTCACAATTGAATAAGATTATAGATTTGCTTAATGGAGATGCTAGTATTGATAATACACTTACATTAAACACTACTGCGCAAAAAGCAGTTTCATTTTTGCTACAAGATAAAGTTTCAGTTAAGAACATTCAGCGTAATTTTTGTCACGCAAAAACATACATTTATAACGATAAAGACACCAGAAAAAATTTTCACATCATTGGCAGTTCAAACCTAACTGATGCAGGTTTAGGAATAAAAGAAAGTAGTAACATTGAATTAAACACAGCAGTTACAGGCAATGACAACGACTACAAAGAACTAAAAGCCTGGTTCAAAAACCAGTGGGAAAAAGTTGCCTCTGATAAAGTTGAATTACCAGACAAAACAAAAGTTGATGTTAAGGAATACATTATCGAGTTAATCAAAAACCTTTTTAAAGAATACACTCCCTTCCAGCTATACTTTAAAGTTCTTTATGAATTGTTCAAAGAAGATTTGTTATCACTTACAAGTGATGCAGAATTCAAAAGAGAAATAGGTCATTTAGAAAAAACTGAAATCTTTACAACGCTTTATCCTTACCAAAAAAAAGGTTCTCTCAGCTTAATTAAAATGCTCCAAAAATATAATGGAGCAATTTTAGCCGATGCAGTCGGTTTGGGTAAAACCTGGACTGCTTTAGCCGTCATGAAGTATTTTGAAAATAAGGGCTATACAGTAATATTGTTTTGTCCTAAAAAATTAAGAAACAATTGGGAGCAATACCAAAGTGGCCGGGGATCTAGGTTTGAAAAAGACGAGATTGAGTACTATGTGAGAAATCATACCGACCTACAAGACGAAAGATTAAGTTCAGGTTATCCTGACTTTCCTCTCAGTAAAATGCAACGAAAGCAAAAACTTCTTTTTGTAATTGACGAAAGTCATAATCTGCGTAATGACAAATCTTCTCGTTACAAATTTTTGGTTGACCATGTGCTGATGCCGGAAAAAACCAGTCGTGAAGTAAAAGTACTTCACCTTTCAGCTACACCTATTAATAATAAATTAGTTGATATTAGAAATCAATTCAAATTAATGACAAAGGGTGTTGATAACGGTTTTGAAAAAACAGAATTGGAAGTTCATAGTTTAGAAAGCATTTTCAGAACAGCACAAAAAGATTTTAATGATTGGAGTGAATTTGATAACAAAAAAATAGCCGATTTTATTTCAAAACTCCCTCAAAAATTCTTTGACCTTACTGATGCTTTGATTGTGGCACGAACAAGAAAACTGATTGAAGGCGAATTTGGGTCAATGAATTTTCCAAAAAAAGAATTTCCTCCAACAAACGAATACATCACTCCTGAAAACTTTGGCGACCTAAAATCATTTGACGACATATTGAAAGCCCTTCGGGTTAATCTTACTGCTTATAGACCCTCAGAATATATCAAAGACATAATTCCAACCAGCAATATTGATAACCCAAAACAACGTGAAAAGTTTTTGGTCAAGATGATGTACATACTTCTGATGAAGCGTTTGGAATCAAGTTGGTTTTCTTTCAAAAACACCGTTGAAAATATTCTAAACCATCACACCAACGCACTAAAAAAGGTAAATGATTTTATTGAAAAAAAGATTGATAACGCTATTGAAGACAACCTCACAGCAGAAGAAACAGACGAGTTAGAAGATTCTATTTCAGAAACAGACAATTCCACACAGGAAGAGCCACCTATAACATTAGGAAAGAAAAATCCGATTCCACTTTCAGCCATTACAAATATTGATATTTTTAAAAAACATTTGGAGGCTGACATTGCCAAACTGAAATTACTGCAAAGCAACCTTACTAAATATGAAACCGATTTTAACTCAGGTAAAGCAGAAGATGAAAAACTAAACAAACTCATCCATCATATCAAAGCAAAGCAGATAAAATCACCCAATAAAAAAGTTTTAATTTTCACAGTTTTCCGCGACACAGCAGAATATTTATATCGTGAAATGAAAAAACGAAAAATTGCCAACCTTGCTTATGTGTCCGGTTCAATAAGCGAAACATACGATGGGTATTCAGGTGAAAAGTTTGAAGAAATTCTAGAACGCTTTGCACCATTCACTAAGCTCTATAATGAAAAAGATTGGACTGATCTTTACGAAACAAACCTAACTGATGAATACCGTGTAAGTGATAAATGGAAGGTCCCTTATAAAAAATGGCTGCAACTCATTAAAGACAACGACAAAAAAACACAAAAGAAAATTGCAAACCCTATTGATGTTTTAATTGCTACTGACTGTTTAAGTGAAGGGCAAAATTTACAGGATTGCGATTGCGTTGTCAATTACGACATACACTGGAATCCTGTTCGCCTCATTCAACGTATGGGCAGAATTGACCGTTTGGGTTCTCCAAATAAAATAATCAAAGGAATAAATTTTTGGCCGGCAAAAGACTATGAAGATTATCTGAAGCTAAAATCAAGAGTAGAGAACAGAATGGCATTGATGAGCGTGGTAGGAACTGAATTGGACGACAATATTACCCCGGAATTTCAAAAGATGGTAGAAGAAAATCCGTTGCTTCCAAAACAAGCACAAAAAATGCTCGACCAGTTGCAAATAACCTGGGATGATATTGAAACCGGTGATGAAACACTTGGCTTAAATGATTTATCTCTTGAACAATTCCGGCAAGAATTATTCGAATTTTTCAAGCAAGACGAGGAATTTTTCAAAAAAATGCCTAATGGAGTTTTCACAGGTTTTCAATTCCGGCCAAATAAAAAATGGGATTCAATGCCCGACAGTATAGTAGCTGTTTTGGGCTATCCTCGAAAACCCGACGAAAGCATCAATCACATTTATGATGAAATTCATTTGTTGCATCAACCTCTTTCAGATGATAAAAAAACCTCAACAATGGTATTGAAAAACAATCAAGAAATTCTTTCTTTATTGCGCAATCATAAGATGGAACATCGCTTTGTACCGCAAAATATTGAGAAAGGTGATAAGGAAATTTTAGAAAAACTTTCAAACTCAATAAATAATTGGGTTAAATCTCAAGCTACACCTTTGGCAGTAAATCAAATTCAGAGTTTATTCTCAGGCGATACAACACCTCAGAAAATTTCACCTGACCAAAAGAAACTCGAAGACAAATTTAAAAGCGAAAATTTTGATTTAATTAATTGGTTCATTATTTCTAATAAATAAAGTATGAATTTATCTCTATTCAACACCTCCAACCTTTTTGAAGCTTCCACTAATTTGTTCAGCCAATTAGGTATTAAACTTAATTCAAACACAACCGAAGCTTTGCCAGTTCGTGATTTGCTGAAACACCATTTTAGAGAAATTGAAATATTTAATGCGATTGACAAAACATTTTTCGTTGGCATCATTGATAGCAGTGTATTTCAAGCCACAGGTATGTTTGATGAAAAATATTCCTATAAAGAAGCATTACACCAAGCACAAAAAAACTATGAAGGATTAATGTTATTCGCTCTGCAATTATCAAAGCATCCATCTCGTACCGAAATTTCGGACCTTACCAGGGCATTTAATCGCATCAGTCATAAAATGCCGGTAGGTTTAATATTGAAATACCAGAATGAATCAGAATCCGTTATCTCTATTGCATTAAGTGAACGATTTAAATACCAGCAAAACTGGCGACAAGGTGAAAAGGCAGGTAAGGTTATTATTCTCCGTGACATAAATACCCTTACCACACATACAGGACACCTACACATATTGCAAGATCTCGTGAAGCCTGTTGCCATTACCAACTATGCACAATTGCATGAACATTGGTTGCAAGTATTGGATGTGGATATACTCAATAAAAAGTTTTTTAAGGAGTTAGCTAACTGGTATTTTTGGGCAATGGATAATGTGCGTTTTCCTGATGATATTAAATTGCATGTTGATAAAAAGAAGGATGATGAATTACGAAAAGCCACCAACCTTATCCGCTTAATTACACGTATAATTTTTATTTGGTTTATTAAAGAGAAAAAATTAGTGCCTGCTAATTTATTCCGTAAAGATTTTCTTAGCAAAACAGTTCGGGACTTCGCAAAAAATAAAAAGTCAGAAAACTATTATCAGGCTATTTTGCAAAACCTGTTTTTTGCAACATTAAATCAAATAATGAAAGGCCGTGATTTTGCAGAAGAACACGAAAGAAAAAATAAATTGGACCAGGGCGTAAAAAATCTATATCGTTATTCTGAAAAATTCAATATCTCAAAAGATGAAATAAAATCATTATTCAAAGATGTTCCTTTCCTTAATGGCGGCTTGTTTGACTGCCTTGATAAATTTGATGAAGAAAAACTTGAAAAAGGCATAAAAGAACAAATCTTTGTTGATGGTTTTACTAGAGTTGATAATAAAAGAGCTTCTGTGCCAGACTTCTTATTTTTTAGCGAAGAACAGGAAATTGATTTAAATGAAATTTATGGCACCAGCAATAAAAAATATAAAGTAAAAGGCTTGATAAATCTATTGGATAGTTACAAATTTACAGTAGCTGAAAATACGCCGTTAGAAGAGGAAATTGCACTAGACCCGGAACTGCTTGGAAGAGTTTTTGAAAATTTATTAGCAAATTACAATCCTGAAACACAAGCCACTGCTCGAAACAAAACAGGTAGTTTTTATACGCCCAGAGAAGAAGTAAACTACATGGTGGATGAATCACTTTATGAATATTTAAAACAAAAATGCATAGGTATACCTAACCTTGAAAATCGCTTACGTGTTTTGTTTATCTATTCTGAAAACCCAAACCCGTTTAATGAAAAGGAAACAAAAATATTAATTAAAGCAATTAATAATTGTAAGATGCTTGACCCTGCATGTGGCAGCGGCGCTTTTCCTATGGGGATGCTGCTCAAAATGGTTTACTTACTTTCAAAACTTGATCCTGATACAAGTTTATGGCAAGCGGAACAAGAGGAAAAAATTATTGGTGATAAAATAAAAGAACTCGAAAAAGATAAAAATGCCATTGACGGTTTAAGCGATGTTGCCGTAAAAGACAAGGCAAAAAAAGCTGTTGATGATAGGTTGAAAGAAATTAAAGATATTTTTGAAAGTGAAAATAATTTTGATGATTATTCCAGAAAATTATTTCTGATTGAAAACTGCATTTATGGAATAGACATTCAGCCTATCGCTGTTCAAATAGCCAAACTGAGATTTTTTATTTCGCTTATTGTTGATCAGAATAAACAGGTAGGTAAAGATAATTTTGGAATAAGAAGTTTGCCAAATCTTGAAACAAAATTTGTGGCTGCAAACACTTTATTGGGCCTTGAAATTCCAACTAATGATTTGTTTTTGGAAAACAACCCAATTAAGCCTTTACAAGATGAGTTAAAAAATATTAGACATCATTATTTTAATGCAAAATCAAGAGAGGAAAAAATAAAATTTCAAAAGCAAGACAAAAAATTAAGAAAAGCAATGTCTGAAAAAATCAAATCTTTATTAGTTAAACAAAATGAGGAGGTAATAATAAAAATACAAACTGATATTGATAAAGCAAAACTTGTTTTACAAAAAATTGAGCAAGAACCTGAAAAAATTGAAATAATCGAAACCACAAATTTATTTGGTGAAAAAGAGCATAAGAAAATCAACAAAAAGCAAGTAAAATTAAATGCACAAAATGAAATTATCAAACAACTTGAGTATAAATTGAAAAGTAAGCAAAATGGTTTAAATAAAGAGGTAATTTTACAAGTGGCTGAAAATATTGCCTCCTTTGACCTTTATGATCAAAATCATTTTGCTAATTGGTTTGAACCAGAATGGATGTTTGGAAAAGATGTTGAAGATGGATTCGATATTATTATAGGAAATCCACCTTATGTCAATGTTGAAGAGATTGATGAAAGTATTAAAAAGAATATTTATAGGTTTAAAACTGCTTATCAGAAATATGATTTGTATGTTCTATTTTATGAAAAGGGCATTGACTTACTTAAACCACATGGACAATTAAATTACATAACATCTAATAAATTCTTATCTCAAGGATATGGTTTAATGTTACGCAAAGAATTTTTGAAATATTTCATTCATCAAATCATCAATTTTAATTACGATATCTTTGAAGCAGCAACAGTAAGAACTTGTATTTTTCATTTGCAGAAATCATTAAATTCAACAAATGAGAAAATCAAAATTATAGATATTGAATCATCCAAAGATTCTGAAAAATTTCAAAAACTTCAATATAAATATTTGGATCAAAAAATATTTAAAGAAACAGACGAAAACAATTTTAGAATAAATCTTACTAATGAAAAAATTGAAGTATTAAATAAAATTATCAGAAACTGTATAAGGATTGATGATGCTTTTTCGGTTAATTATGGTTTACGTCCAAGTAGTGAAAAGTTAAATCTTAAAAAGGAAGCTTTTATATATTCTTCAAATCCTACAAAAAAATATAAAAAATATTTTGAAGGAAAAGATATGGGGTACTGGTTGATAAAATCTTATTCATATTTAGATTATCAGCCAGAAATAATGTATAATTCTATGTTTCCCGAACTTTTTGAAACTGAAAAATTGGTCGGTTTAAGAACTCTTAGTGATATTACCAAACTTAGATTTATTTATGATAACGACAAATATTATTGCAATGATTCAGTAGTAGTTTTAACCCTTTGGCATTTATTTAGTAAAGTTAGAAATCAAACTATTGAAAGAAATATTTCAAACGAAAAGATTGAAATTTCTAAAAAGTTTAATTACTTATTTGTTCAAGCTATTTTAAACTCTAAGTTGATAAAATTTTATGTTAATGAACTTCTTTATGATGGTACCCATTTTTATCCTAATCACATGAAGTCATTGCCAATAAAGAAAGCAGATTTTAAAAGTCAACAACCATTTATAGAACTTATTGAAAAAATTCATTCGCGTTTAGAAGTAAATCAAGAATCAAAAATTATTGAATTAGTAAGGAAATTAGATATAATGGTTTATAAACTTTATGAGTTGACTTATGATGAGGTGTTGAAGGTGGATAAAGATTTTGAAACACAAATGAGCTGTATGGAATATGAAAAATTGGATTATGGGTTTGAATATTTCGAAATGTCCAAGGGTTCTGAAAAACAAAGCAACGAATCCGGTCTAACAAAAAGACGTGGCAAAAACCCCGCAAACATTATTCTTAAGTCATTAAATTTTGATTAAAAGTATTATGGATAAAAAAATTATTAGTGTTTCGCCAAAGGAGGCTAATTTAATTGTTTTCCGCCAAGATATTTTATCAGTTATAACAAATGACTTACCCACCCATTTAAAAGATATACTTATCAATGAGCAATCCCTCATCATCGATACAATTGCATTAATTGGCAAATCAAGTATTGAACTCTTTTTAAAAAAAGATGATTACAGATATCATATTGGTTACCTGCAAATTTTTGAAGATAAATCGTTCGCATATTTTCCTTACAAAGCTGATTACCCCATTTAATGGTTTTTTTCTGATATTTGCTAAATGCCAGCATTATTCGACAACAAATACCTTTTCATACGTGACCTTGGCCAAGGTGGCTTTGGCAAAGTATTTCTTGCAAAAGAACAAAGGTCTGAAAATCTGGTTGCAATCAAACAATTAAATAATCAGGATAAAGAAAAGCAAGATGCACTCATCCATGAGATGCAGATAATTTCTAAATTCAACCATTCTCACATTGTTATTTACAAACACCATTTCATTCAAGATGATTTTCTTTACATAGTAATGGAGTATTGTTCTCTGGGTAGTTTAAGGGAAATTTTAAACGATAAAAAAACAACTTCCACATTTATTTGGAAATGGATAAATACGCTAACCGAAACATTACAATTTGTTCATGAAAAGAAAATCATTCATCACGACATTAAACCCGATAACATTCTTTTTACCGAAGACAGAATAATAAAACTTTCTGATTTTGGAATAGCTAACAAAGATGGTGGCACAAGGGCATACATGAGCCCGGAAGCACTAAGTTGGAAGGATGTTACAATAAAAGATACAAGGGTTGATATTTACGCATTAGGTGTTACGCTTTTAGAATTACTCACTGGTAAAAACCCTTTTGCCTTTAAATCCGCAGATGAAATTCTCGTAATCCACGATAAGAAAGATTTTGGCATTTCTCACTTACCAAACTGGCAGCAGGAAATAATATTAAAAGCTATTGCAAAAATTCCGGAGCAACGCTTCCAGAGCATGAAAGATTTCAACGAAGCAGTTCAATCACAATATGTTCCTATTGTTTTCGATAATGAAGTCATTAAAGCGGGCGGTATAGCCGAAAAAGCAGGCTCTTTATTGAACCGCAAAAAATGGAGCAAAGCTTTTGCATTGCTCGACTACGCCGAAAAGCAATTAAAACCGAATGTAAACGTGATCCAGCTAAAGGGAAAGTACTTTTTATTACAAAATAAAATAGAACTGGCAAGTAAATATTACGAAAAAGCATTAAAATGGAATCCCAGATTAGATGTACAGCGTGATTTAGGTTGGATAAATTTGGAAAAGAAAAATTATCCCACTGCAATTTCACTTTTATCAGATCATTTGCATCGCAACCCATCCGATTATGAAGCCTACAATCTTTTGCTGCAATGCTTCTACGAAACAAACCGCTATGAAATTGCAATGGATTTAGCAAAAACTCTGCTCGATGTTGAACCTGCCAATATGTGCTTCAAAAACAATTATTACGTTAATTATGTAATGCATTGCCTTGATCTTAGAACTCGTCCTGTAACGGTTTTAAAAAACGATAAAAACGATAATCCTTTTTTAAATTACAATTTTTCAGTAATAAATGAAAAAGAACTTAGTCATGGTTATAAAAAAGCACCTACGCTTAAATCTAAGTTGTTATTTATGGATTATCGTTTCAACAAATTTAAGTCAGGCACAATTTATATCACCAATACCAATATCCCCGATCATATTCCGGAAAAGATAGAAAGGCCTATCATTACGTTTGGTCGTGATTCTTTTCCCGACAATGACATTAAAGTTCCTGAAGGCACAGCAATCAGCCGCCGACATTGTGTAATAATAAATTGCAAAGATGATATTTGGCTTTATGACTTAGCAAGCACAGGCACGTATGTAAACAACGAAAAAGCAATTCACAAAACCCCCTTAATCGGAAAAAACATAATCCGCATTGGTCATACAGAATATGAAATTACCAACGACAAAACAACACTACTGTAATATAGATAACTTTATCCAGCGGTTATTTTATAATTAATTTTGAGATGGATTAATAAGTCATTACTGAAGCAACTTTAATGGAATGTAGCTTGAATAATTAAAAAGAATTAATTAAAATCATGTTATAACCTAAAAGATTCTCCCTTCTACATCGTTTCATTGAATTAATGAAGAATTCAAAGAATTCATGCCCGAAATCAGGATGAAGTAAAAAAAAAAGGGCATTGCTGCCCTTTTATCATTTTTTCTTATAAATCTATTATTATCTTTTAATTTCAATAGTATATTCGACCGCTTTAATTTTAGCTACATCATACACAGTACTAATTTTATATCTTTCCTTTCCAGTTCTGGCGTTAACAAATTCTTTTATATTACCAACATTTATATCACCCTTTCCATGTATTCTGAAGTCATTCATATGGTATTTTATTGCTTTATCAACCATTTTTTCTACTTGTTCTTCTATTTCAGAAACTGTCATTTGACTATAAACAAATAATGCTCTGGCCTTTGCCCCAACAACCATTTCGTAGTAATCATATGCCTCTTTTTGGGATATTTCTTTTGAAATAAATAATGGCATGAACTCATCTTCAAAATATCCGGATGAACATAAATTCGCAATATTTGCACCTCTTTCACCAAATCTTGTTCTTATGTCCATTTTATATGAACCAATCGATTTCCCTTTTATTGATTGATCTCTTAAATACAAAGACATCTTCAAAGCGAAGTAATCGTCCCTATTTAAAATACCGCTAAAGAAATTTAAAGTTTTTTTATCATCCCTTGTTGCGGTATAATCATTATATGAATTTAATTCATCAATTTTAGTGTCTTTCCAAATCAGTCCACCATCATTAACTACTTTTCTTATAATACGAAGTAATAGTTTCTTATTCTCAACACCTAATTTGGGTACAACGATTTCTAAAACTTTAGATTTTGGCTCATAAGAATACATTGACCCCATTTTGGCCAAAATAGTAGTCTCATCATAATCTAGTTTAATAGTAACACCTTTTTTATTTATGATGTCGGTTATTCTGTCAATAGCAGTTTTATACTTGCTCGACATAAATCAATACTGACCTTCAGCCAAATTAATAATAGAATATAGGTCATCTTTGATAAAAATTTCTGAACCCTTTTTTATCCCCCCGAATTTTTTGGCTTCAATTTCTTCTCCTTCAGGCGTTATGACAGGTTCTCCAGTGGCTGCTTCAATAATTATTCCATCATCATTGATTCTTTTCCCAAAAGCCTCTAAAATAATGGGAAGTGATTTTTCTGTAAACAATAACTTATTTTCCATAATACATAAACATATAAAAATTCAATATTTCTTCAATATTGTTTATCTCAAACAACAAAAATAATATTTTATATCTCAAATATACAAAAAAAAAAATCTTTTTTTTTAAAAAACTATAAGATATTCCCAAATATTGCGCAAAAATACTCCTTTTTTTGCAATTATTGCTCCCTGTTCAACTTAAATATTGTTAAATATTTCCTTTCGCTTTTCTGAAAAGACCATGTTCTATTCCTAAAAAGCTCAATTTTCAACAAATTCATACATACAACAACTTAAATATTAATATTTTACAAAATTAAATCTTGGATTGTATATTTTCCACTACTGTAATCTTTAAAACGTAGTCCCTTATTTACGACTCTTTGCTGGTTAGAAAATGCCTGAAAACTACCATATGTTTGTATAACGAAATTAACGTCAAAACGCGTAGACATTCTAAAATATTTTTCAGCAGTATTTGTGTCATTTTTTATTAAATATAACCCGCCCAAAATTTCATTAACTGCATTATGGTTCTCTGACTTATCATGATCTGTGTATTTTTTTAATAATCTTATCGCTGGGTCCACGAATTTATTATTTAATGACCAAAAATATCTTAATCCAATAAGTTTCATCGCTCTCAATGCATTTGGATTATTCATAATAATTTCTTTTAAAATAAAAATCTGTTCATCCAGATATAATTTCATGAATTCTTCCTCTATTAAATTCCCTGCAATTTCTTTCTTATTATCTGGGTAATCGGTATGATATTTATTTATATAACCCGAAATACTTTCAACTGTAGGTTTAATATTCCTTAAATCTTGTAGTTCTTCTTTTCCCAAAGAAGATGTGTCCATATTATCTAAAAAAAAATTCATAGTTATTTTTAATTTATTATGTTATTAGCAATATTCCTTCTTTATTATATTGAAATCTGTTTCAGCTTAATTGCACGCTTTTAGTTAATTCACGTAAATAAAATTCTTCATTAATATTAAATTCCCCATTAAAAAATGGCCTTTGAATATTTTGATTAATAAATTCGTGTCGATCACGACCTTTATCGGCAATTTCAGGCAAGGAATATTCACTTGCTGGAATACCCTCAATATTTACATCCTCCAAGCTATTATGTATTTTTTTTGCGTTTTCAAATAATATATTTGCTCTATGTATATCTCCTTTTTCCTGATATGCTTCAAATGCATAATAAAAATCAGAAATAAATAAAACATTTCCAAATGTAAATGGATTTAAATATTCTCCACAAAGTAATTGACTGTAGCCATGTTCAAATTTTGCAAGCAGGTATGCCCTATTCTCTAACGATTCAAAGGCTTTTATGTTTAATTTTTGCGCAAAATGTATGGTGTCTGTCAGATATATATATGAGATAAAGAACATTTTTCTAATAATCTCAGCGTTTAACTGATTATAATTATATCTTTTTAACAAATAGTATAAAGAAGATCCAATACTGTCAGAAAAATATGTATTATAAAAATCATTTGGATATACAATTCCAAATTTTGCGGCATTAAGGTAGTTATGAAAGGCATTTTGGTTATCATTATGTAAATCATAAGCACTACCTAATATATAATATTTATAGGGGTGGTTGTATGCCTCATATCTTTTCTTAATTAAATTAACCTGATCTTTACTGTTACAATTAAGCAAATCTGTTGTTATAGCAGCAATTGTATTTCTATCCATTTTATTAAATTTTTGACATATACATAAACAAATTTACATAATTTTTAATAAAATACAATACTATAAAAAAAATTTCAGGCAGCCGTGATAAAACGCCTTTGCGCCCCGGGTATTTTACTCGTCCGCCACTCTATGTTATTGCTGTTCCTATTTTTTTGATTTTACCATATTATTTGGCATAAACCAAAAAACTTTGCAACTCAAAACTTTTATTGATGCAAATGAGACGTAAATTTAATTAATATCACTAATATTGTATTAAAATCTTTTTCAATGTCCTGGGATAAAATAAAAATTAAACTTTCTGACGGTCAATTTATAGATGCTCAGATTCCGATAATTATTTCAGCAAGTCGTTCTACAGATATTCCTGCTTTTTATTCTGATTGGTTTATTAATCGATTGAAAGAAGGGTATGTTAAATGGAAAAACCCTTTCAATGGTGTTTATCTTTACGTGAGTTTTTCTAAAGCTCGCCTTTTTATTTTTTGGTCAAAAAATCCCAAACCAATATTAAAACATTTGGATTTTTTAAATGAGCAGAATTTAAATTATTATTTTCAATTTACACTTAATAATTACGATAAAGAAAAGCTTGAGCCAAGAGTTCCTGACGTAAATGCACGAATTGATACTTTTATTGAGTTATCAGAAAAAATAGGTAAGAACAAGGTGATTTGGCGTTTTGACCCACTTATTTTAACTGATCAGATTAACGTTGATGATTTGCTGAAGAAAGCAGAATATGTTGGTAATAAATTAAAGAATCACACCCGTAAAATGGTTTTTAGTTATGCTGACATCAAACATTATAAAAAAGTTCAAAACAATTTGCGTAAGAATTCTATAAAGTATTTAGAATTTAATGAACGCACAATGAATGAATTTGCAGCAGGTCTTCAACAACTTAATAAAAACTGGAACTTTGAAATAGGTACTTGCGCCGAGAAACTACCTTTAGAAAAATACGGCATAATTCACAACAAATGTGTAGATGATGATCTTATAATTAAATTATTCCATAAAGATAAAGTCCTTATGGATTTTCTTGGGGTTCAGATTCAACAACCGGATATTTTTAATCCACAATTACAGACTATTAAAAAACGTGATAATAAAGATAAAGGACAAAGGGAATTTTGCGGTTGCATTATTAGTAAAGATATAGGTGAATATAACACCTGTCCTCATTTGTGTGAATATTGCTATGCAAATACATCTAAAGAAATTGCACTTGCGAATTGGGAACATTTTAGGAATAATCCTAACAATGAAATGATTAAAGGAGAATAAATTATGGCAGAATATTATTTTAATTTACCACCAATAACACAATTAACAATTCCGCAGCAAGCTGCATTATATGAGTCTAAGCAGATTGCATTGTCAGGTGGTCCAGGTACGGGTAAGAGTGTTGTTTCTTTATGGAGGCATATAACAAACTATCAAAAGAATCAAAAAAGTTTATTATTAACTTATACTACCACGCTAAAAAGGTACTTGTCAAAATGTTGTGATAACATCCCTGAACCATATACTGAAAAAGCCAAATTAGCTGGTACTTATGTAAATACTTCATTAAGAGGTAAACCAAGGATAAATAATAACCTCTTTGAAGTTATTATCGATGAAGCCCAAGATTTACCTATTAACTATTATGAGGATTTGAAACAAATTTCAAAGGTATCATACGGTGCAGATGATTCACAAATTTTATATCCTGAAAACTGCTCATTGCAAAGACAACTTAGGGGGTTATTTTCTGAAAATGTTGATTGTGTTTTGGATAAAAATTTTAGAAGCACTCAAAGGATCATGCAATTTGCAAGTAGCGCTTTTAATAATGCGTATATCCCATCTGCAACAATTGCAGCCCTTTCAAATAATGTCGGTGAATTGCCGATTTTGCTTATTACTAATGGTAATAAGTATGAAAAAACAAACGATATACAGAACGATTCAATCACTGAAATTATTGAACAATTTTTATCTGACACTCATAATATTGCAATTCTTGTACCTTGGAAAAGTGAAGCCTTAATATTTGAAACTTTAATAAAAGATTCAGGTAAGGATTATAGCATATATTATGAAGATAATGCGCGTTTTCCTAATGGATGTGAACCTATTAAAAACATACATATTACTACTTTTAAATCAGCTAAAGGTTTGGAATTTGATACTGTTATTATTCCAAATTTTCACAAATTTAGTGAGGTTGATACATTACCCGAACATTTTCACGTGAAATGGACTGATTATTATGTTGCAGCTACTCGCGCAAGGAGTAATCTTTATTTAATTTCAAACTTTGATATGCCTTATTTAAATTCAGTAACCGATAAACAATATTTATAATGGAAACAAAATATTATCTACCAATAAGCTCAAAATGCCTTGCTAATTATTTTAGCAGTGCATGTATAATGCCAACCAAGTATTTTTCTAATAGGCAAGTTGATATTCAGAATAAATTTGAAGATTTTTTGCTTATTACAAATTTCCATGGCCTAAATGAAGTTGATTGTTGCCTTGAGTTAGTATTAACTGAAAATGAAATTAGTGTTCTATTTGGCATACAAGAAGGGTTTTATTTATATAATAAACCTTTGCCAATCTCTCGTATTAAGACAATCTTATTTACAGATAAAAAGATAATGGAACAAACAATTTTTAATATTGTTATGTCCACTGCTTTTATTCCAGAAGAAATTATAAAATGCGATATTAAATTTGAAAACATTAAATTAAATAATGTTGAAATTCCAGCAGATATTTCAAAATCTAATTGGTCTGGCAAAATTAAACGATTCGATAGCTTTTTAGGTGGTTTTGCATTAATGCGTCTATCTGGCGAAGATTATATGAATTACTCTGAACATTATTTTTCTACGCTTTCTTTTTTCAATGAAGTAATAAAAAATGAGCTGTTAAACTCAGATATAAATATTGATAACTTGTTTATAGATGCATTTTTTGGTGAAGTTAGTTTCAAAAAGCTATATCCAATTATTAATAAAGTTGTTGATGAAAATGATCTCATCCAAATTGCCAAAGAAGAAAAACAGTATGTTATAAAAGATAAAGTTACCAGAATCATTGATTTGAATAGTCTTGAAAAAGCCTCTTATATTGTGGCTGTTTTGAATATGTACGGTGTTGCAGATGAAGCAAAAAAGAAGCGAATTGATGGAATAATTTTGTCAAATTTTAAATCAGAAATAAAACCTGATAAATCAGAAGTCGTTGCATTATGTTATGGTTTAAATAAAGGATATTCTGTTTTCCCTAGAAGCTATAAATCTGGTAATGTTGAAAAGTCAGTTAAATTTCAATTAAATAGTCAACTCGATTATTACACAATAGAAAGCTTATATCAATTTGTTTTCAATGATAAAAAAAGTGAAGAATTCCCTTATATAGATTATTGGTGCCCGAAGCAAAAAAACAAACTATTTTATAAAAATAAAACTGATTTTCAGGTTTTAGATGTTCTTGTAATTGGAAAAAAAAAACCAAAAGTATTTTCAAAAGAATATTTGGCAGACTTACTTCAACGTTTTTTTCTTAAAGATTCTGAAGCTTTTTTCAAAGATTTTGTTGATAAAATAAGAACAACGGTTTATAATGACACTATAGAAGAATCAAACGAGGTATTAGGGCATAAAGATGATGAAATTAAACGTCTTTATAAAGAGAAAGAGAAATATAAAAATTTAGAAGCTGAATTAACTGAGTTAAAGAATGAAAATGATAAAATTAAAAATGAAAATAAAGAATCTTTAGCGATTTATAAAGAACCTTTAGAAAACAAAACCGTTCTTAAAGATCCAAATGTTACATCACTAAATTATTCAGATAAAACAATATTTCTTAAACAAGTTTTAAAATACAAAACTTATCCTAAAAAAATGCTTGAAAACGAAGCAAAAGCAAAGGATATTATTATTCCTCCAAAAGCTACGCTTGACGATATTATTGTTTTGCTTATGACAACTCAAAATAATTCAAAAGATTCAAAACTTACATTTCCGGAGTAAAATTTTGTATCAATGAACTTATTTGAAAAATTATTTTCGATATCTGACACTGCGGATTCTTTAGATTCTTTTCTTAAAGAAAATATTCAATCCATTAATGAATTAAGCAATTCAGTGTATAAGAGTATTATCGATTCTAAAGATTCAATTGAGCGCTTTATATTATTAAAAGGGAATATTATTGAACATGTTGATTTTCAAAAAAGTTATAACAGAGCATTTATTTCAATATTATTAGATTTTTGCGAAAGGTTTAATTTCATTTCTGCAACACCTAAGATATATTCTATTCTTGAAAAAAATAAAATAAATATTGGACATCGTTTACAAGCTGCTCTATTATTTCTTTATAATATTGATTGCAATTCCAGACTGGTAGAAAGATTCGAATTAATTTGTGAAAAAATTCAAACATCTATAGAATTTGAGGAAGACAATGAAAAAAGAGCGGTTTCGACATTTTTGAATTACTATTCAATTGTAATTCATGATACGCATTTGGAATTTGCTGAACAAGTCAAGCATAAAATTAAAAATGCTGTTCTAAATGATACTTACCTTTTTTTAAAAAACCCTTATATTTTAGATGCTTTATCATTCGATTTGTTAGATTTACAATCTGCTTTCAATAGGATTCAATCTGTCATTGATTTTATTCTTGAGAAAACAGATTTTGTTGAACCATTTTTTGAAAAAGAAGAAAATGAATTTTTGATTGAAGGCACCTCTGAATATTCAACAATCTTAAATAAAACTTCAACGAAATTCAAATCAATTAGAAAAATATCTGTGAATAAGATTAATGAAATGCCCGAGAAAGATGAAATATATTATTCTCTGGGACGTGGCGTTTCGATATTGCAAAATGAATCTCAGATGTTTTCATATATGAAAAGTTTTGGTAGTGCTCATCACGCCAAAATGCTTTCTGCATTAAAAAATATTCCTTTTAATGAAATAAAAAACAATGTTGAGTTGTTTGATTGGAGCTGTGGTCAGGGTTTGGCTAGCATGACTTTTTTTGAGTACCTAAAAGACAATTCAACTAATTTAAATATAGAATCATTAACATTAATTGAACCTTCGATCATATGCTTGAAACGTGCTGCATTACATGCCAGACATTTTAACAAAAATTGCAATATTACAACTATTTGTAAAGTGATTAACTCAATTAACGTTAAAGATATTATTAGCCATGATATTAATACCAAAATTCATTTCTTTTCAAACATACTTGATGTTGATGATTTTTCTATTACTTATCTGATTGATTTAATTGAAAAAAACTGTAAGGGTATAAATTATTTTATTTGTGTAAGCCCTTATATTACGGATATTAAAACCGATAGAGTTGATAGTTTTTGCAGATATTTTACTCAATTTGATACTTTTAAATTGTTAGCTGAAAAAACCAATGGAGGTAGGCAAGATGATGATTACTGGAATTGTAATAACAAATATAGGGGTTGTATGTGCCCTACCCATCCTCATTTCTGTAATGGCAAAAATAAATGGACACGAGTTTTACGAATATTTAATGTTGAGATATAATTATAATCGATAGTTTTTTATTATTAACAATAAGATTAGAAAAGCAGTTTAAAATTGCCACCATTTTTTTGGATTTTCGTAATTTATTATATATTCAAATGCAAGAAGAATAGCACCTAGATTGTATGCGGTATTTTTTTGAACCATACCATTAACTTGTGAAAAATTTAAATTCGGTTTCTTATTACCACTTATATCCAAATATCCTCCTGTTTTCTGGCCGCCGATTCTTTTTAATTTAAGTAGTTGATTTTGTATATAATTAAGTCTATCGTTATGAATATTTCCTTGTTTATCTATTTCATCAATATCTGAAAACAAAGTATTAACTAAATTTAATTTAGCATTTTCATTAAATTCTGCATCATATTCACACAAAAAATAAATAAAAATGTAAATTGATAATTTTAGTAACTTAATATTACTTTTATTTGGAAATATTTTTAAACAATGAATGCAAGTACCTCTTATTGATGATATTGCATTTGATTTTCCACAAAAGGTACATTTTATCTGATCATTAAAACCTAGTTCATTAACTTTTCTTTTAACATATTCCTCCATATAAATGAAATTCTCAAAATCAGCTTTTTCACTATCTTTCTCCTTTTCTTTGATATAATTTTTAAAATCATTCCAATTTTTAAAACGAACAGCCTTTATTATATAGTCAGCATTGTTTCCTAACATTCTTTTTAACCCCTCATTATGTGAAATAATATAAGTATCATCACTTATAGGTTCATACCATGCTGCAAGTAATTTTTCCACATTGTTATACAGCAGAGTTGTCTGTACAAACACTTTATTATGACAATTATTACAGTATATTAAATTAATCTTATCGTCATATATAAACCTTCTGTTTCCTGGGTATTCCCCCCAAATTGACTTATAAATTTTTGTTTTTATTATTTCTCCACAAGATGGACATTTAACGGCGGTTTCTTGTTGTGCACTCATATAAATTTATTTTATTTTTATTTTTTTATTAATTCATTCTTTATTTTCCCACATGCGCTTAATACTAATTTTTAATTAAGTAAAATATGTTTTTATTACGTATATTTATAACATGAATTCATCTCATTTTTCAAACTTATCAATCATAATACTATTTATAATTATATAAAATTATAAAATAAATTACATCAATAATTAATCAAATATATAAATAATTTTTAAATCAATACTCGAAAATCTTTATTTTAAATTTGTACTAAAAATTGTAATAACTCATTCCCCGATGGCGCGGAATTGTATTCCGTGTCATCTCTTATTTTATGTTTGAATAATGTATTTTATTTTTTAAGGCAGCCGGGATAAAATGCTCTTTGCACCCACGTATTTTACCCGTCTGCCATTCGCTATTTTAGTAGATTTAGTATCGTATGCTATTCTAACATAATAAGCATTATAAAACAGGCAGGCAAAGTCACAGGTTATAAGAGTGCACGAGCTTCGACTCAGGACAAGCTGGAAAGAGTTGCTGCCTGTCAGTTATAATGGTTATTATGTAAAATAGCCGCACTATCCGCCACCGCACAAAAGCCATACCCGCACTCACCTTTAATATGATCCTTGCGGGCTGTCATAGTTTTTGCCAAACCCTATAGTATCGGTTTTCCCGCCCCAATAAAATCAGCAGTGCAGCCCCTCCCGGACACAAATCCATAAGCAGCAATAGTTCTTCCCTCAAAATAATAATTCAGCACTCACCGCCGAAAAGGTATTATCAGTTCATTCACTGCATCTACATTCCATTCCGTTAACGCTTCCACTTCGTTCCAGCCACACTACATTTCATTTCGATTTCGTTCATTTCACTCATAATTGCATTTGCACACAAGCCTTCAATTCCTTTCGTCGGTATTGCAGCTTATTCCTTTGTGGCCACCTAAGCTGCCCGCTGCTTTTATGCCATCCGCACACCGATACTCCCTCCGCACGTGCACAAAACTACGCCAGCCCTCTTTTAGGTATTTTCCAACGCACCAATAATGTATTTTATTTTTTTATTCCCAAGCACTCCAACGCTTCGGTTTTGTCATGTTTTTTGATAGCCCTGCTGCTGCAAGCATAGCTCCTTCACTTCGTTCCACTGCACCTCGACAGTCCGCTACGCTACCTGATCTCGGTTCCGTTACTCTCAGTTCACTCGCTATACTTTCGCAGCCCCACATAATAAAGCTGCTCCGTACCTCCGACAGCTATATTATCTTTCCCGACGCACATCAAAAAAACACGCCAAAACCCCTACGTCCACCATCCCCCACCCGACCACCCTTTTAAGACAAAGAGAATTGATCCTTAATGCCACAAAGATTTTTTCTAAAGGTCATTAATAAAACCTTATGCAAAGATAAGCTGCCACCGCTCTTGCAAGGTCAAGCCCTACGGGTTTTCAAATAAAAATTTTTATTTATCAATACATTTTCTTTTCAATTGTATAAAATTTTTTATTCGAAAAACCTTGCAATTCAGCCACCGCACCGCTTTTTTGCTGCCTAAGGTTTCATTAATGATATATTTTTTTTATGTGGCGGCAAGCGCAAAGCGAGCCGGGATTTTCAAAAATAGTTATCAATATTTATAAACAAAACCTATGAAAACACAGTATTTTTCAACCTGTTGCACACTCGAAGAAGTAAAGCGCAGATACAAGGAATTGGCATTGCAGCACCACCCTGACCGGGGCGGTGATACTGCCACCATGCAGGAGATTAATCTCCAATATCAAAACATCATGAAAAATCCGTTCTTTTCCTTTGCGGAAAAGTCCGAACAGGATCAGGAAGAGTTTATCCGGTACCCGGAGATCATCAGCCAGATCATCGGCCTGGAAGGAATCATCATTGAGTTAATCGGTAACTGGATCTGGTTAAGTGGTAACACCTATCCCCACCGTGCCCATTTAAAGCAAACAGGCTTCTATTTTGCCTCAAAAAAGGTTATGTGGTACTACAGACCTCCCGACTATAAAAGTGCCAACAAGAAGCCCAAAACCATCGAATACATCCGCTGCAAATATGGCAGTGATATAATCGAAAACCGAAAAGACAGTTTCATATTGACATAAAGTCACAAGGGAGTTTCACTACTCCCTTTTTTATTTTGCAGAACAAAGCAATCGGTTGAAACATTATACATGGAAGCCATATCCACCAACCTTTTCAGGATTTTTAGCGTTATTTTTGCATAGAATAAATTTATAAAAATGATCACTGTATTAAGTCCGCTTCAACTCCGTATCAAGGCCGCTTATAAAATTAAAAAAATAACCCTAAATCCGATTATTAACCCCCTAAATTTAATATTATGGCTATAGTCCAAAATCCTATCACCGGCAGAACCAAACAGAAATTCGGTACTGCAGTTTTCTCGAAACAGTTTTCGAAAAACACCATGCGCACCAAACCCATCCAGGTGAAGAACCCCAGAACACCCGACCAGGTGAACCAGCGCAACAAATTTTCAATGATGGTAGCCGAAGGCCGCAGATTGCTGACCATGCTCAAAGTTTCATTTCAGAACATGACAACTGATATGTCAGCCTTCAATGTTTTCATCAAAAACAACATCAAAACGGCCATCACCGGAACCCCGGGAAATTATGTCATTGACTATTCTTTGCTGAAAGTGGCAAAAGGGCCGCTGACAAAGACGGTAACATTCCATGCAGGAAACGACCTTGCACTCAAAGTAAAGAGAACATGGACTCCTCCTGTTGATCCTCTGGATGTAGCTAACAACGACTTTTTATATGTTGCAAGCTATAACGAGGACAAGGATGAATGGCTTTTCAGCCCTACTGCCGTAACAAGAGCGACTGGCACAGATGACCAGACAGTTCCGGCAGCCTGGGGAGGTGACACCGTTCATGTTTATTCCTTCTTTGTGAATCCTGCAGGCAACCAATGCTGCGACAGTGTTTACAGCGGGACTGTAGTTGTAACTGTGTAGTTAAATTCCCTCAGCTATCAAAAAAGGGCTTATCCTGAACGGTAAGTCCTTTTTTATAACACATAATTTATATTAATTGTAAACTTTAAAATATAGCAATATGGCAACAGTAAAAAATGGCTTTCTCGGTGATGCGATAGGGAAACTCGGAAACGTGGTATTCCGGAAATGGAACTCCCTGATCACTGTTTCAAAATACCAGCCTATGGTAAAAAACCCAAACACATTAGCGCAGCAGCTACAGCGACAGAAAATTAAAAACCTTTCACTGGCATTGCAGCCATTCAAAGACAATGTAATTCCCCTGAACTTCAAAAACAATCATGGCCGTTCAACTGCATGGGCCGAAGCCATCAGGAAAAACTATCCACTGGTGGATGATTCCGGCAACATCACTTTCAGCGAAATGCTCCTTTCCGGTAGCAACATGGTACCCCCAATGATCCTCCGGGCTGCCTACGACCCTTTTATAAATCAATTTTACATTGAATACACACTGATCAACTCGGATGATATTGATCCCAATTCCATCAGGCTGACCGCTATTGGCAGGAAGCCGATTGATACGACCTTCAATACCGACAATATCTGCAAACTCCCGTTCAAAAATTTCTTCTCTACTTACATCCATGAAGAGAGTTTTCCCGACTGGCCGATGAACTACGACTTCAGTAATATCTGGTCGGAAGGTATGTTATTTTATAACATCATCAATGATCCTTCGCGTGATGTCAGGCCTTACATTCCGGCAAACATCATGAATAGCCCTTCTGTGGGTGCATATTTCACAGCCACAACAGATAATGTATTTTTTGATGATAAAATCTTAAAACGTATCATTCTGCCGGAAAACATTCATGCAACCACTTTCCAGGATGCTACTGGCTGGTACCTAAAAATCTCCATTGATGATTACACCAAGTTCCCTGAACTTAATCCCGATGATGTGATCCATGTTATTCCTCAGATACTCGTATCCGATGGAAACAGCTATGGTGGCAATTATACATTTCCTGCTGCAGGGCAATCAGTCATGATTCCCATCAATGAAGGAGATCAGGACAAGCCGTTCAATATTCTGTATTATATCACCGATGCAATGGGAAAAAACAAAACCACGGCCACAAGGTTTAGCTTCAACCATCCGGCCACTCTTTCATATTGTGAGTTACTTTTCAAAAACGGACTGATTCATCCGGACAGTGTGAAGATTCATCATCCTCATACCGCAATCTGGGGTGAATTAAAAGACTTCATCCCCGGTGACCTCCTTGCGACTGTTCCATATAAGATTTTATCAAAAAACATCACCACAGGCGAGACAAAAGAGCATGTAATCAGCTCCGACTTTATGTTTTTATGCTCCAAACTCCAGCGCAATCAGATATACACAATTCAGTTTATGGATGCAAATACCATCATCAATGAGTTTGATGTGGTCGGTATTGATGGTGATTATGACTTCTCAGTTGAAAAGAAACGCCCAAAAAAGGTGGTGAAGTTCAAAGCCGGAAATGATCTGGCATCAAAAGTAAAATAAACAGCAAAGCTCAATCACACATAAGCCCTTGCATCATTCGTGAGCAAGGGCTTTATTATTTCTGGGTATTTTGACACCATTTTTGCACCATATCAGCACGCCCCTTTGATTCCCATGGTATTCAATTCCTGTTCCCTTTTTGTAATAAAATTCAGGTTTGACAGAGCCTGTTCGCAGCTTTTACTTTTTTAGTTCCGGCTTTGACACGGCTTCGTTGCAGCTTTTACTTTTATTCTTTTTCATTTCATAAAAAAGGCCACTTTGAGATAAAGCAGCCTTTTGTTTCTTAGTTGGCAATTATGTTATTGTATTTCCCGTATATTTTTTCCATATCCCGGTTAATCAAATCGTCCACTACTCTTGCATATTTTTTAGTCATATTTATACTGGAATGTCCAAGCATTTTTGAAACCACTTCCATTGAAATTTGATTTGAAAGTGTTACAGTTGTTGCAAAAGTATGCCGGGCTGTATGTGTGCTTAAATTCTTATTTATTCCGCACAAATCGGCTATTTCTTTTAAATAAGCATTCATTTTTTGATTACTCATTACTGGTAAAACCAAACCCTGTTTTATGCAAGAAGGATGATTTTTGTATTTATTCATAAGGTCCAAAGCTGGCCCCAATAATGGGATATGGCACCAGTTTTTTGTTTTCTGTCTTTTCTTTTTTATCCACATCACACCATTATTTTCTTCAATATCATCATAAACCAAATTTTTCACATCTACAAAAGCCAATCCGGTAAAACAACAAAACAGATATATGTCTTTAACCTGGGCAATTCTTTCAATCTTAAATTCTTTTTTCATCAACACATTTAACTCATCTTCCGTTAAGTAAGCCAAATCAACATCATCCAAGTGAAACCTTATATTTGAGAAGGGATCAGACTTCATCCACCCATTAGACAAAGCAATTCTGACTATTTTTTTTAAGCTTTTTAAGTGCTTTATAGTTGAATTATTACAGCAATTTTTGTTTGTCTTTAGAAAGTACTCGAAATCGCTCACGAACATTGGTGTAATCTCATTTAGGTTTATGTCGGTCATTTTATACTTTAGCATCATGAACTCTGCCAAATGCTTTTTACTCGTTATATACCTTTCTACTGTTCCTTTTGCAAAATCTTTATTTAATAATCCAAGACACCTTTCGTTATGTTCCTGAAATACGTTTAGCAATGTCTTATTGTTTCTATTATCAACAATCCCCATATATCTATCACGTAAACTCATTGCAGTGAGCGGTTCATTATGTTCTTCCATATAACACTTATGCTCCCTGAGCCTGGCCTTAATTAAGTCAAGGTAATCATTTATTTCTTTTGCCTGTTTCGAATTGCCCTTTGCGCAGCATTTGCCATTATCCCATAAACTTTCCGTAATTTCTTTTTGAATAACAAACTCAGCACGCTGGCCATTGATGGTAATTCGGGCATATATTGGCAATGCCCCATTTTTCAGCACTCTTGTGCGTTTCACGAAAAATAAAAAACTAAATGTTGTCCTTTTCATACTCTTAAATTTAATTTATAAAATTAATAAACAAGAGCAAAATAGAGCAATGCAATGTAGTGCAAATCAAAGAGTTATTTCCAATTCGGTTGCAAAAAATTGATAGAAAAAATGCCACCTAATTGCACACCAAAAAGATGCTTTTTTATGCGTTTTTTTTCCTTTTGGGCATAAAAAAAAATCGCTGATTACTTTGTAAATCAGCGACTTTCATTATTTTTCTTTTATATTCTGCGGTCCGGACGGGACTGAGTAATATGCTCTATTTTTCATCGGTTTTTATCTTAATACCTATTTTTCAATTAATTACATTTTATCATTTCGCAGCACTATGCAAAGAAATGTAAGAAAATATGAGAATTGTTGTACCATTTGTTGTACCTATTATTTTATTTTGTATCTTTGTTAAAACTCAATATCAATGGCAACAACAAAGATAATACTAAAGAAGAATAAAGCAAATAAAAACGGAGAATTTCCTCTTTATTTGCGTATTATTAAAGATCGTAAGGCAAAATTCATCTCTCTGGGGATTACCCTACCCCCTCACCAATGGAATGAAAAGACCGGTAGAGTAAGGAAGTCACATCCAAATTCCCAACGGATGAATAATTTCATTGCAAAGAAGATCTCCGATGCCGAAGGCATTGCCCTGGTCATGGAAACCTCCTCAAAATTTGTCCCGTCAAAAAAGATCAAGCAGGCCATCCTGGGCAGAACCCCGGAAAGTTTTATACCTTATGCTGAAAAATACGTGGCAGATTTATTACGTTCGGGAAAGATGGGCACTTATGACAAGGCCAATGCTGTCATTTCAAAGCTCAAAACATATATTGATGATCAGGCCTTCTCCTTTGATGACATTACCGTTGAATTCTTAAAACAGTATGAAGAGTACCTACAAACAAAACTGCATAATAAAACCAACACCATCCATTCAAATTTAAAGGTCATCCGGCGCATTATCAATGCTGCCGTTCAGGATGATACTTTTCCTTTTGAAAAAAATCCTTTTCTCCGGTACAAATTAAAATGGGAAAATACTGAAAAAGCTTTTCTAACTGAAGAAGAACTAAAAAAAGTCGAAGATATGAAGCTTAAAGCCGGTTCCATGAAATACCACCACCGGAATATTTATGTTTTTGCTGCTTATGCCGGTGGCCTCCGTATTTCTGATATTTTTCAGCTTAAATGGGAAAACATCAACGATGATCATCTTTTGCTTTCTACTCAAAAAACAAATTCTGTCGTTTCCATCAAACTTCCGAAGAAGGCCCAGGAGATTCTCAACATTTATAAAACTGAAGATAATAAGCCCTCTGATTATGTTTTTCCTTTTCTAAAGAACGACAGGGATTATTCAGACCCAAAATATCTTTTTCAATGTATTTCATCTTTGACATCATATACCAATTCCGATTTGAAGGACATCGCAGATGATTTAGAATTCAATCACAATATGCACTTCCATACAAGCCGCCACACATGGGCTACCCGTGCACTTCGTAAGGGCATGAGGATTGAATATGTTTCCAAACTGATGGGGCATACTTCGATAAAAACAACACAGGTTTACGCCAAGATCGTTAATGAAGAACTTGACAAGGCGATGGATGTTTTTGATATAGAACCTGTAATACCTAAAAAACCTAAAAAGTGATAATAATATCCCTGGGCATTATCTCGTGAATTACTTCATCAATTCACAGGCCTGATACCAGCAAAAGAAAGCCTCCGGATGTGTTTTTTTAAGTTTATTCAGCTTTGTATTAAATGGCTGTTCTATGATAATATCCCTGATCTGCTCAGTCCCTGCATATTTTTCTATGCGGTCCTTGTTTGATTTCACCAGCCTTGACAGGTAAGCGGCCTTGGCAGCATCCGTGATGGCTCTTTCAATATGGTAAGGCTCTGAGAATATATAGGCGCGAACCTTGTTTATCCCTTCCAGCAATGCTGAAAAATCGCCTTTCCCGTCCTGTCCTCTGGTGGTGATGCACAAAGAGGTTTGATAAATATCCTCCAGAACATCGTCAGCGCTGATAGCTAAGCCCCGGTACTTGGCTTCTGTTATGGCAAATTCATGAAATGTACTTCGCACGGTTTCCATATCTTCAGCCAGGTCAAACAGGGTTCCTATGTCATACAACTGTTTGCATATCTCCATCGTTGTGCTGTTGCCTCCCTTTGAATAAGGCACTCCTGTTGTGTTGGGTGCAAAAGCTGTCAGTTTATCTCCCAGAAGGTCCTCAAACCCCGGGACATCCACTTCTGCTGCATCACCGCTAACCATGATAAAAGGTGATGCTATCTTCACCTTTTTGATATGCCTGTATTTTGGTTTTTCAAACAGCACATCCAGTAACACATAATCCATGTCAAGCGCGGTCTTATATACCGGCTCATAATAAAACTTAAAGTGTGCTTTGTCAATCTCCGACTTGGTCTTTCTGCCCTGCTCTTCAGTTTTCACAAAACCTTTGTTTAAAGCGGTCTTTTCAAGTTTTGGAAGTAATTCAATATGTTCCGGCACGATGATGTCAATATCAATAGAGAGTCTTTTTTTGCTTCCGCTGAGCAGCATTAGGGCTGTTCCTCCTTTGAAAACAAAATCAAAACCGGCTTCGCTGAGTCCTTCTAACAAAGCATAAGCCCTGCATACCTTTTCGATCAGGGTTTTGTCGGCATTCCTGTTGTTTGCCGACACCTCCTTAAGCCATTCTATGTTAAATGTTTTTTGATCTATCATGTTTCAAATTATCGGCAGCAAACGCTACTTTGCTGCCAGCTTATTTGATATTAAAAATTTCTTTAATTCTGCTTTCTTTCTCTTGCGGTCTGCGTATCTGAGCATCTTACCGGTATTAATAGGGTATCGTTCAAAGGCATTTGTAAAAATATGCAGCATTTCCGATCCGTGTAACGATACGAATTCTTCCTCGAAAAAAACATCCACAAGTATTTTCTCAATGCTTGCTGTCGTGATGCCGCCAAGCTCATATACTGGCGCCTCGCTGACCAGTACTTTTACAATGATTGGATTTTTCGATCGGATCACATATATATTCATTACTTCCTGGTCGGGCATCATGTAAACATTTTTGTACTTGTCCTGCAGGTTGTGAAATACTGATTCTGTCCCGTCTCTTTCTACATCAACAATAGTAAGTTTTAAAGAGGGGAGATGTTGCGAAAGACCTCGTATTTGTTCTGTATCCCACAGGCAATATTTTAAAAATGGAAATGATTTTTTTAAATGCCTGTCAAGGTTCTTTATCATGGGCGATACTACCGGCTCAAATGCTTTGTCGTTGCCTACTATGAACTGCCCTCTCCCGGTTCTGGTCAGAATTCCCTTCTCAATGAGGTAGTGAACCCTCCAGTTCAGTGTATTGCGCTTGATACTGCCTTCCCTGCTTATATAATATGCTTCCAGGTTTTTGGTCGTAAAGACTTTCTTTTCCCCGAAATAGCTGATGAGTTGTTTTATGTGATCTTTTGTTTCGATTACTTTATTATTTTGTCGCAAATATAATCAAATTATCGGCAGCAAAATGATTTTATTGCCGATTATTTGTGCTATAACTCCGTATCATGTAATTTCTTAGTGTTATGCATTCATTTATCCGCCTTTTTTTTTCCGGAAAATAAATTTTAGTAAAATGCTTTTTTCTTAATGGCTATTACATATTTTTGTTATCGTCTTTTCAGGCCTGGTGAGACTTTCATTCTCTATTGTTAAACATTTAAAAATTTAAACCTATGGAAGTAATCACTATGGACACCATGGCCTTTAAGCAGATCATGGCCCGGTTCGACAAGCTCGAACAGTTTATTATCGAAAAGAAAAAGCAGAATCCCCTTTCAGAAGTTTGGCTGGATGTGTCTGATGCCTGCAATTTATTGAAGGTGTCAAAACGCACTCTACAGTCATACAGGGACAAAAGAATTATTAGTTATTCCAGAGTAGCGCATAAAATCTATTTCAAAGCTACTGATATTGAAAAGCATCTAAAAGATAACTATTTGGAGGTATCAAGTAAGCGTTGATTGCAATATTGATTTCATAAGACTATCCTGCCGGCGGGATGTTTCTCTATTTTCGTATTGTTTTCAATCTCTGATTTCACCCTGATCATAATTTAGTTGAAATCAACAATTTTTTTGTTGATAAATATTTTCACTTGCACATCAACATGTTACATATTTAGAAATTGATTTTCAGCCATTTACAATCTCCTACCAATTTATCAACATTTGCATTTCATTACACATCAAATAGTAATTTTGTTTATGATAGATGATGTTTTTAATGCAATACACTAAATATTCATACATCGTTTTGTTTACCGGTATCAAGTCCTTAGTACCGGCTGTCATTGTACTGTAATCCTTTTAATTCTTATCCTTATGTTTAGCCCTGCCATATACGCTAATATAGATCATTCTGTCTATTCCCGATTCATCACCGGTGCATTCCCCATAACGCCCATCAGGAGCCGTTCCCCGAAGTCGCCCTTCCAGCTTGTCAAATCTGCCAACGCTGTTGTTGTCAATACATCTCCCTCCAAAGAGCAGATTGAGAAAGAACTCCTTTTGCACGATTTCACCTTTTTTGGCTATCACACCACCGCTGATTATGAACTCAAAATCATCTACGAATCTGAATGTAAGTGCCATCAGGCCAAAGTAGTTCCTTTAAAAATCTACGACCTGCAGGAAAACATGCTACTCCCGGTACCACCCAACCTGCTTGCCAAAATATTTCTGGATTTTTTCTCCGATGAATTCGAAAGGATCAAGATTCGCTCTGAAAAAGTTTTGTCCAATACTTCTTCCGAAAAAGCCATTCATATATACGCCATCCGGAACATGCAGCTTGCCCGAAAACTCTTCCATGACGCCACTTTTCTTTTCCATTCATTAAGCCTGCGGAACGACAAGTCCAAAGATGAATCCGAGTTGTACATTGTTTATATCCTCAATCTTTTTATTATCCGTACCCTGGTCTTTTACTCCAAATTCTTCAGACCTTTTCTTGATGCCCAGCCACTTTCCGAAGAAAAATTACGCAACGAACTCCTTCAGGAGGCGCCCATCGCCTTAAAATACCCCTGGCTCTTTGATCAAAAGCCCCGGCTGTATGGTTTTCTCCATTCCATGATGGCTGCCCCCGCTATCGGTGAAAACATTGCTCCATATTCAAATCCGTCAGCATCCGGCTCTGATCCTGATTTAAGTCCCGCATCCTCTCAATTCCCAGGCCTGCATCACCTCAAAGGCAAATTCCAATTAAAATGCAACGTCAACACCTTTGTCGATATTTTCTATCAGATGATGTATGAAAAGAAGGCCGGAAATGATTCCTTTCTTTCCTGCGAATTATCCGACCTTGTCGAAGCTCTCGCTTTTCTTTTTGTGGACAAAGATGGCAACTCCCTTAATCCTGACTCTATCCGCACCATTCTCAAGCCAGCCAACTTCAAGAAACGCCCCCATCCTGATGATCCCCGCAAACTGAAAATTTAATTTGGCGGCACCTGGCTTCATCAAACTTCAATGCCAACTCTTTTTTTGCACCAATAAGTTCCCTCCTTTGATTTCCATTATGCAAGGGAACTTTTTTTCCATCAAAACAAATAACATTTGACCATCAACCATTTAACAAAAAAAAAGTTCCCGGGAACTTTTTTCCTTCTCAGGGAACTCCTGATGGCACAACACTTGTAGCGTTTTTCACAACTTACGGCATTTCAGCCAGATAAGCACCACTCATATTTCCGTATCAATAAAAAAAGTTCCCTCAGCCTTTAGGGAACTTTTTTTTTCAATGGTCACCCAGACTCTCTTTATTCCTTTGCTTCAGTTTTTTGTTGCAACCAAAAATCACAAATCTCAAATCTCTGATCCGCCATGGCGGACTAATCTCTAATCTTAATTTAAAACTTTTAAAAAAAAATAATCATGGAAATTATCACCTTCGAATCCCAGACATTTCAAGATCTCATCAAAAAAATTGATGGTATTAATTCAAACATCGAAAAAGCCGTCGGCAAGCCCATTCTCGGAGACGACTGGCTCGACATCCAGGACACCTGCCAGCTCCTGAAAGTTTCTAAACGCACCTTACAAACTTACCGCGACAACGGCACACTCAGCTTTTCCCAGATCGGTGGCAAGATATACTTCAAAGCCTCCGACCTCCGTGCCCACCTCGAAAAGCATTACATCAAGGCCTTCAAATAGCGCTTCGACACCGCTTCGACTTTGCCACCCCATGCTGACTGAGCCTGTCGAAGTCAGCAGGGGCTTCATGGCAAACCTGCAACTTGCAACCTTCTAACCTGTAACTTTTTTCTCCTACCATCTACCCTCATACCATCTACCATTTACCCTATACCCTCCTACCATTTACTCTATACCATCTACTTTTTAACTTTCAACTTTCAAACTGATACCTAAAATGAAACCCCCAAATCTCTTCCTAACAGCCTACAGCCTAACAGCCTTCTTGCTAACCTGCCACTTTCAACTTGTAACTTTCAACTTTCATCTCAAAACCCTGAACCCACAATGAAACCCCAACCTCTCTTCCTAACAGCCTTCAGCCTAACAGCCTTCTTGCTAACCTGCCACTTTCAACTTGTAACTTTCAACTTCTAACTTTAAACTATCCACTCATGTCCCTAACCAAAGATACCATCCTCTCCAAAGTAACCTCCTACGACATCCTCAACCACTTCCTCCGGCCTTACAACACGCACGGAGGCACCCTCGTAGCAGGCAAACACATCAGCAACCCTTTCCTAAGGGAAAAGCAGAAAACCCCATCCTTCAACCTCTATTTTTCCTCACAAAGCCACGACTGGCGCTTCAAAGACTTCGCCACCGGTGATGACGGTTCCTGCTTCGACCTCGTGATGAAACTTTACTCATGCACATTCCCGGAAGCACTGGAACACATCAACTCCATGATGTCGCTGGGACTTAACGCTGATAATGCTCAGAGTATTTTGACACCAAGTTTGCACGCCTCGGTAAATGAAATTGCTTTCCCTTCATCTGGGCTTCGTGTGCGCGGATTCTCCCACAAAGAACTTGCCTGGTGGCTGCAATACGGAATCACCGTTCCGGTTTTGGACCGCTTCCACCTCAGCTCCGTCGAAACATTTTCTGCAAAAAACCGCGATGGCCGATCATACACCATCACCAGCAACGACAACTTTCCGGTCTATGCATACATTCATAATTCCTGGGCAAAACTTTACAAGCCACTCGACACCAAATTCCGCTTCCAGTACCTCGGTAATAAACCCGAAAACTTCATTTTCGGCATGGAGCAGCTTCCGGATTTCTCTGAATACATTTTTATCACCGGCGGTGAAAAAGATGTCATGTCGCTTGCCGCCCATGGCTTCTCTGCCGTGTCCCTGAATAGTGAAACAGCCAACCTACCTGCCGAAACCCTCAAAACTCTTCAATCCCGATGTAAGCATGTGATAATTCTTTACGACATCGATGCCACAGGCAAAGCCCAATCCGAAAAACTCTCAAAACAACACGGGTTGAAAAAGATCACCCTGCCGGATATGCCTGATGGCAAAGATATTTCCGACTTCTTCAAACTCAAAATGAATCCTGATATTATTAACGAACTTGTTTCAGCCGCCCTTGTTCCGGGCTCCACTGCAACTGTTATTCAACCAGATTTATCCCGTCTTGACAAAGTTCTTAAAACCCGTGAAGTCCTTGCTATTAATAAATCTCAGAAGATCATTTTTTCAAACCCAATTCTCAGCCAAAACGAAAACCCTGTTTTCTTCCCTAAAACTATTAATGTTCTTCAGGGGAAAGCCGGTGTGCATAAAAGCCGTCTTGCTCAAATTATTTGCAGCTCCCTGCTCAAAACTTCTGAATGTTCAAAAGAGTTGCTTGGTTTTCATGCAGATATTTTCAAATCCTATGCTATCTGTTATGTGGACACCGAACGAAATCTTTCCGAGCAGCTCCCTTATGCCCTGCAGCAGATTCAGGTTATGGCCGGGTACGACATCGAGGATAACCCCGATAACTTTGATTACATTTCCCTGCTCGAATTTGAGCGCAAGGAACGTTTTGATGTACTTAATGAATACCTGAACCATGTCCGCACCAAATACAATCGCCATATTTTCATTGTCCTTGATGTCATTACTGACTGCGTTTACAATTTCAATGATGCAAAGGACAGCATGGCCCTGATAGACATGATGAACATCACCATTAACCGTTACGATGTTACATTCCTTTGCCTTATTCATGAAAATCCAGGCAGCGTTGACAAAGCCCGCGGCCACTTGGGTACGGAAATAATGAACAAGGCTTCCACTGTCATTCAGGTTGGCTTCGAGAAAGACTCTGAACGCAAGGAAATGGATCTTGTCAAAGTAGCTTACCTCAAATGTAGGAGTTCCAAAAAACACGAACCATTTTATGTTCAGTACTCAGACACGGATAATTCCCTCGTCCTTGCCGATCAGGATATTGTTTTTCAATTGATGCAGCATAAAAAACAAAAAGCAAGCTCTCTGGACATCATCGAACAGCTTGAAATAATTCTTTCCGAACCTATGTCCCGTCGAGAGATTCTCTCTCAGTTATGTCAGGAATTAAATTGTCAGGAGCGTTTAATGGAGGAACGTCTCCGTGAGATCATCGATACCAAAGCCATCCTCCGTGACAAAGACTATAAAGACTGCCACCTGGTCAAGGAAAAACAGGGTAAAACCCTAATCTACAAACTCCAACCCATTTCCCTCGAACTTTTTTAAAAAATCAAATGTTTGCCGTCGCCCAATGTCCCCCTCCAGGGGGACAACCGGCTTTGCCGGTAGGGGGCTTCATAGTTTCGCTCATTTCCCCGTTTTTACACCGCTTCTCCACTACTAAAACGTTTGCACGTTTGCACGCCCATATATATGCTTTGCAATCGTGCAAACGTAAATGCGGCGTTTTTCATTCTCTTACTTAATTTACCCATTAACTATTTGATTATTATATTAATACGTAAGTCTTATGTGTTATATTATACTTTAAAAAAATCTCCTGCTTTTATTTACGCCATCATGCTAAATAATTTCTATTTTTATGCTTCTCTTTATCAATTTTTAATATTTTTGTCAATAAGTGTCAAGACAATAATTAGACTATGAATAGATTCGGTGAAAGGATCAGAAAACTGAGGGAAGACAATAACATGCTCCTCAGGCATCTTGCAGCTAAACTCGATATTGATTCAGCTCAGCTTAGCAAAATCGAACGCGGTGAAAGAGGCGCAAAACGTGAACAGGTAGCCTTGTTAGCTGAGATCTTTAAGGTGAATAAAGAAGAATTGCTTTCACTTTGGCTTGCAGCTAAGGTTTTTGAGGTTCTTAAAGATGAAGATGAGCCTCATAAAGCTATAAAAGTCGCAGAAAAAGAATTAAAATATCTAAAACATAAAAAGAAAAATGACTAAAATTCAAACAAACACAGCTTTAAAAAAATTTCAGGATTTATTGGAAAACCTATTTCAATTCGATTGTGCCGATCTTGATTTTGGTATTTATCGCATTCTCAATTATAAACGTGATCTGATCCGTAATTTTATTGATGTAAGGATTCCTGAAATTGTAATTGAATCTTTTAAGCAGCATCAAAAGGAGAACTTATCAGACCTTCAAAAAGACTTCGAAAAAGCAAAAGCACAGCTTGAGCAGGTTGCTAAAAGTCTTGGTAAAACCCCGTTTAGCTCTTCAGGTTCTGTATCACCTGATTTTATTAATACTCCTGTTAGCAATGAATATCTTTCTGCACTAGAAAAAATAAAAGAATTACAGGATTCTTTTACCATACAAGATCAAGTATATAATGATCTTTACAACTTCTTTTCACGGTATTACAATGAAGGTGACTTTATTCCAAAATATCGTTATACTATTCGCAATCACAAATATGCTATCCCTTACAATGGTGAAGAAGTTTCCATGTATTGGGCAAACAAAGACCAATATTATATAAAGACCGGTCTGCTTTTTAAAGATTACGCCTTTTGGTCTGAACTGGCTCACAAAGATTTTAAAATTGTTTTTAGAGTTGTGGAAGCAAGTGAAGAAATCAATAATAATAAATCCGGCAAACAAAAATATTTTATTCTTGCTGAAGAAAATCCAATTGATCTCGATGAAAAAAACAAACTTCTTACTATTCGTTTTAACTATCGTGAACTGACGAAAGAGGAAGCTTCAAAATTTAAAAATGGAGATGGTAATGAAGATTCAGAAGATGATTCCGAAAATGGAGGTGTCTCAAAAAAAACAATTAAGCAGGAATTAGTCTCTGATCTCATTGAAGAAGCTATACTTAAAAAAATAAAAAACGCCAATCTTCTGTCTAATCTGAAAGCTTCTCAGAATAGCGGAAAATCGTTTCTGCGATTTCAGCTTGATCGCTATACAGCAAAAAATACAAAGGATTATTTCATTCATAAAAATTTAAAAACTTTTTTATCTGAGCAGCTCGAATATTACATTAAGAGTGAAGTCATCAGCCTGGATACTCTTTCAAAGAGTCGCTCCTTTGAAAAACACATCACCCGTGCAAAAACAGTAAATGAGATTGGTGAATTTATTATTGGATTTTTAGCACAGCTTGAAGATTTTCAGAAAAAATTATGGGAAAAGAAAAAGTTTGTATTAAAAACCGAATATGTAATTTCTCTTGATAAAGTGGTTGCTGCGTTGGGTGAAGACGAAGTGAAGGTCGTTTTAAAAAATAAAGAACAGGTTAATGAATGGCAGGTTTTAGAATATGGTGTTTTTAAAAATCCTGAAGATTGTATTAAACAAAAAATAGGGTCCGATATAGTATGGAAAACCTTGCCTATTGACACCCGCTATTTTGAAAAGGACTGGACTGAAAAACTTCTTGAAAAGATTGCAGAAACTGAAGAATTGGACAAAGCAATTAATGGCACTCTTATTAAATCAGAAAACTGGCAAGGTCTTAATTTACTTCAGAATAAATATAGAGGCAAAATTAAAGGTGCATATGTAGATCCCCCTTATAATACGGGGGATGATGATTTTATTTATAGAGATAATTTTCAACATTCATCCTGGATTTCAATGTTATATGATAGAATTTCTCTTGCAAAAAAACTCTTATCAGAAACTGGCGCTTTTTTCTCACAAATTGATTATAAAGAACTTGACAATCTTAAGAAGATTGGTTCCTCTGTTTTTAACCAATCTAATTTCGTTCAATTGATTTCTGCTAAAACCGCTTCTCCAGCTGGTTTTAAAACAGTTAATCCGGGCCCAATAGATGTAACAGAATATATTTTATTCTTTACCAAAAGTAAATCAGTTTTCCCCTTCAAGAGGGGGCATACTAAAGTTGGATATGACTCCAATTATAATTTGTTCATTACTAACCCAGATGATGATCCGAAAAATTGGAAGCTTATTAGTATTATTGAACAATTATATCTCGTGTACGATATCAAAGATAATAATGGGGCAAAAGAAAAATGGGGCGATTTTTGGAAAATGATACGAGATTTCCTTATTGGTGAGCTTGCTCTTAAAAATGCCAATAGAGTAGTATCAAAACGTGATCCCCATAAACCGACTGAAAAAGTAAAAGAGTTATTACTTAAGTCAAATGAGTCTGATAATATTATTGAATTAAAAAGGGAAAAAGATGAGAGCATGCTATTTTATAAAGGTGGGCTTCTTTCATTTTATAGCAATAAGATAAAAAATATTGATGGGGAAGATGTTCCTACAGAATTATTAACAGATTTCTGGTCTGATATTTCATGGGCTGGTATTGCTGATGAAGGTAAGGTTAAATTAAAAAATGGGAAAAAACCCGAAAGATTATTACAAAGAATTATTGATATTTCTTCTGAGAAAGAAAATTATTTTATTGATTTTTTTCTAGGCTCTGGCACCTCAACTGGTGCAGCTCATAAAATGGGTAGGAAATGGATAGGTATTGAGATGGGCCAATATTTTGAAAATAAGTGTTTAATAAGAATGAAAAATGTTTTAAGTGGCGAGCAAACTGGTATAAGTAAATCTGAAAAATTTGAAGGTGGTGGTTTTTTTAAATATCAATATATTGAACAGTACGAAGATGCTTTGGATAATTTAATTGTTATTGATAACTCAGCACCAATTTCATTATTCACTCCCGATAAATATTTAATGAAGTATTTTCTTGATATAGAAACAAAAGACAATCCAAATTTTCTTAATATTACCGAGCTAACAGAACCTTTTAGTTATAAACTTCTAGCAAACAAAGACGAAGTTGGCGAGCCTCAGGAAATTACTGTTGACCTTGTTGAAACTTTTAATTATTTGATAGGTCTTGAAGTCTCAAAATTCAAAACCCGTAAAAACAACGAAAGTAAATACTGTTTTGTCCAAGGCAATAAGGATGGAAAAACAGTTTCCGTTGTATGGCGTGAGGTAAAAGAATCATGGACCGAAAAAGACCTTAGAACTGATCGCGATTTTATTATTCAGGAATTGAAAGCTTGGGATCCCGAAATTGTTTATATCAATGCCCTGAGTAAATGTATTCTTACAAACGACTTTGGCGATTTTAAAGTTTCGATTAAGCCAATCGAACCAGATTTTAAGGCATTATTATTTTCTTAATTCCAACCTGTAAACAATATGAGTATAGAAAAATATTTAGTCCTTAATCGTTATCTGTTTGCACAGTTGGGTTCTGAAGATCTTGTGGATTTTAACTCAAAGGCAAATCTTAATCAATGCAAAGAAGGTCTCGATGAAGAAGGGCGCAGTCAATTTTTATCTCGCATCAAATCAATTCCGGGTTGCAATATCAGTTCTGATAAATTATTTGAATATGACTCAAATATTAATGAGTATTTGCAATTAATAAATGAAAAGCGGGAGCAGGAAATTATTTTAAAATACTTTCAGTACTTGAGCATACTATTTACTGAATATTTACTGGATAACATCAAAAACAATAAGGATGAATTTATCTTCTTAATAAATGATTTCGTAAAAAAATATTGCATTGAAAACAGGATTGATATTGACAAATACCCTTTAAATTTTGGCGATAACGATTTAAATAAAATAGCCTTCTGGAGTGCAACCGGTAGTGGTAAAACCATAATAATGCACATCAATTATCATCAGTTTTTCAAATATGGTTTATTTGAACCGAACAATATTTTATTAATTACTCCCAATGAGGGTTTGACGGATCAGCATTATGATGAACTTCGTGCAAGCAGCATTCCATGTATAAAATATTCTGATGGCTATGGAATAACAAGTTCTCGTATAAAAATAAAACAAGTACTTATTATTGAAATCACAAAGTTCGTTGATGAAAAGAAAGGTGGTGGGTTAACGTTACCGGCTGAAACATTTGAGGGCCCTAATCTTGTTTTTGTTGATGAAGGTCATAAAGGACAAGTCTCAAATGGTGGGGTATGGAAAAATCAGAGGGATAAACTTGTAGGCATTGAAAAAGCCGAAGCCATAAAAGATGAATCTGAACACATTACCATGGTTCGGCAATTTATTCCTGATCGTATTGGTTTTACTTTTGAGTACAGTGCAACTTTCGGTCAGGTATTAACTACAACAGCTGATAGTCGCGATACGCTTATTGAGTATGCGCAAGGTATTATTTTCGATTACTCTTATCGTTATTTTCATGATGATAAGTTTGGTAAGGAATTCAACATTATCAATGTAAAACCTCTTTCAACCACTAAAAAGAAGAAAGGTGAATCAGACCTTGAAAAGAATAATCGTGAAGCTGAAGAGGAAACTGCTGATAATATTTACCTCGAAACAAATTTTATTGCAAATCTACTTACATATTATCAGCAACTCCGAGTATATTTCGACAATATAGCTCTCGCTAAAGAATTCAATGTTGAAAAACCATTATGGGTATTAGTTGGCACTTCCGTTAGTGGCAAAGAACTAAATTCTGATGTATTAAGAATTGTTAAACTTATTGCTAAAGTTTTTTCTGATGAAACATGGTTTGAAAATAAAGCTTCTGAAGTAATTCAGGCAAAAACGGTTTTTGATTCTGAATCTCAATCTGTATTTGGTGATAAGTTTGATTATTTACTATCAAATAAATATACTATCTCTGATATTTTCCAACTTGTCTTTGGTGGTAAAGGTGAATTTCGTTTACAGCTAATGAAAAATGCTGATGGTGAGATTGGGTTAAAGGCAGGTGAAGATTTTTTTGGTGTTATAAATATTGGCGAAACTCCTAAATTTAAAAAACTGTGTGAAAAATCCGGCATAAGATTTACCGATGACGATGCCGTTAAGGATTCATTATTTAAAATTATTAAAGATACAAACAGTCCTATAAATGTTTTAATAGGTTCTAAGAAATTCATTGAAGGATGGGATACCTGGCGCGTGTCATCAATGGGATTATTAAACATAGGTTCTGGTAAAGGCCCAATGATCATTCAGTTATTTGGACGAGGCGTAAGATTAAAAGGTAAAGATCATTCATTGAAAAGATCGCTTGAAAATCCATTAATGCGTGTTTTGCAAACTCTCGAAATTTTCGGTATGCGATCAAATTATCTCGAGAATTTTCTAAGTAAGATCAGAAAGGAAATTGATGATTTTGAAACAATAAATATTCCCGTTAGATATTATAATCAGGATTTGTGGAAGGATAAACTCTGCTATCTTATAAAAGATGAATCAAAGATTTTTACAAAAGAAAAAATTATTGATTTAAGCATTGACCAGTTAATTGTGCCTGCATTTACATTGGATTTATTGCCAAAAATAAGTATCCACCATGGCAATGAAGCTATTCAGGTTGCTCACGAAGTCGAAGCAATATCATTAGGAAGGGCAGAGTTTGAACCACTCATTTCCTGTCTTGATTGGTCTGTTATCTACAATCTAATGCTGAAGCATAAGAAAGATAGGGCATATTGGAACTTAACGTTTAATATTAACACACTTCGATCAATTGTTACATCAGCAGATTATAAAATTCGTATTGATCCTTCAATTTTGCAACCTGAGCGATGGGAAGATATTACAAGGCTTCAGGCCTTAGTTGTGTTGCTTCTAAAAAAATTCATGGATGCTTTTTACAAACATTTTCAAAAAGGATTTGAATCTAAAACAATCAAATACACAACAATTGGAGAAACTGCCGATACTATCCTTAATTCATTCAACGCTGATGAAGGTATTTACACATACACGGTAAAAATAAATTCGCCTAAAGATAATCTTGAACTTATTTCAAACATCCGTTCTTTAGCAGCAAACATTGAAACTGTAATTTCCGAAGACCAATCGGCAGTTTCCCGCGAAATTGAAAGAAAGAAAACTCTACCTCGCATTTTTATTGACAACCATCTTTATTTACCCCTTCTTCTTAAACGAAAATTTATTGAACAGATATCTCCTCCGGGATTAGAGCCTAGCGAAGAAGAATTCATTAAAGTTCTAAAAAAATATGTCCAAGATTATCATGAAGTGCTTTCTGGTAAAGAAATATTCTTGCTTCGTAATCACCCCAAAAAGGGAATTGGCTTTTTCAACCTAAGCTATTTTTACCCTGACTTTATTTTATGGATACAGGAAAAGAAAAAGCAAAAAATGATTTTCCTTGATCCCAAGGGCTTGCAATTCAACAAAGCTGAATCGGATGAAAAACTGCAATTACATAAGGAAATAAAGGTCTTAGAACATGAATTAGGCAATAAAAATCTTCAATTAGAGGCATTCATTCTCTCAAAAACAAAGTATTCGGAGCTTGTAAAAGGACAAACTGCTCCAAAATTAAAAGAGCAATACATTGCTGAGCATGTATTGTTTATGGAAGACCATTTATGGATTGATCCAATTTTCAAAATATAATATTTTCATCAATGAATTTTTTAGGTTGGGTTGATTTTTCCCCGGAACATAAAAGTCGTGTCGATTCTGTTCTTGATCTTTTTCTTCAGGAAGGTGTTGTTGATGAATTGGGAGTGGGTATCATTCGTGATGCTCTTGCTGATAAGTTGTTCCCTGGCATCAGTACGATCCAAACACGTGCAAAATATTATTTTATCATTCCCTATATAATTAAGGATTACTCTTCACTTTCACCAGCTCTGCGCAATAAAATTTTCCTTAGAAACTATTTGTCTGATACTGAACACAGCATTATATGGGATCTAGCTGAACAATATAATCACATAGAGGGCAAAGGTATTATTGGTGTTACAATGCGCCGCCCGCAAAAGCTTGCTCGGCGGCCTTCTTCAATATATTGGTTTGGTATTTTGTCACATGGTTTAATCAAATCCAAATTATCCCTTGCAGGTTATCTTGAAAAATTTGAAAGAAAGGCTTATGATAGTTTAAAAGCGACAATATATGGAGATGATTCACAACAAGACGCTGCAGATGCTGAATATGAAGATTTGTTTGGTATTAATGTACCTTATGCTCCAAATTGGAGGGATAATTTATCTATTGATTTATCAAATACTGAGGCGGATGTTTTAAAGAACAAGTTTATTGACAGACATAAGAATATGCTCCTGGGAGAAATCTTAAAATATCCGGCATTGACGAGGTTATTCATTTCATCTGAGAATTTTGACGAATTCACAATAAATCTTTTAAAGGATAAATCAATAAAAGTTTCAGACGATACAAGAAACATGCTGCAATTGGCATATTCTTTTAGTAAAATAATGGAAGGCGCTCATATTAGGTACAATTGTATTCTTCAAAACAGGTATGGCGAAAAGGGTGTTTGGGAAGATGATTGGAATGAATGGAAAGTAAACATTCTTGAACCGGATATCAAACTTGACCAATTTGATCTCAGCGAACTTTTTGATGTTGCCAATAGAACTCGAGATTTTACAAAAAGATTTATTGAGAATTGGTCAGATCATATTAAAAATAGGGATTTCAATATCTCATACCTCGATGAACTGGTCTCTATTCAGGAAAAAAAGAATAAGGGTCGGAAATCTCGTTTACGTCAGGACTCTTCTGAAAGCATTGATACTTGGATTGGATTACGTAAGTTAAGCTATCGTTTCAATGTTTCAAGGCAAATAATCAAAGACATTGTTACTGGTTTAAAAAAATAGGATACTCATGCTTAATGTGAAAAATGACCGGCTGGATTATGGGGAATTATTAATGCCTCCGGTTGGTTTTAAGTTAGTAAAAGCTGTTGCCACTACATATTCACTGGACCTCCAATGTTTAATGGCAATTCCGATTGCATTGTTTTATTCTAAAACTTTGGATGGAGATTATGAGCAATTCAGGTTAGATGTATTGGACTCTATTCAAAAAGCATCGGAATCTATTATTATTTATTGTCAAAAAGGCAAAATCCATGTTCCTTCACGCTTCAATAACCTGTATGCAAATATCGAAAAGTCAATCGTACAGGTTAAACCTAATACTGCATTTTCCTCATTCCATCCTAAACTATGGATTTTGAGATATGAGAATGACAAATCAGAATTCGAGTATCAATTAATGGTTACATCGCGAAATATGACCTTCGATAGATCACAGGACATAGCGATTTATTTGTTTGGTAAAACACAAAATTCAAAGCAATTTGAAAATACTCCTCTTATCCATCTTTTAAAGGAATTAACAAAAGTGCAGGATTTTGAAGCCTCTGACAAGTTTATTGAAGGCTTGTCATTTACGAAATTTGATTGCCCTGATGGCTTCGAATCTTTTAAATTTCATCCCATAGGTATTCCTTTAGCAGATAAGATATATGAGAACCCAATAATGGATAACTCATTTTCAGACATGTTCATTATCTCACCATTTATTGACAATAAGACCTTGGATAAGATATCAGGCATTGCCAATTATCGTATATTGATCAGCCGGAAAGAAGAAATTCAGAAGATTGATAAAGATATTATCGAGAGGTTCTTATGCTATTATTTATCTGACGATATTGTTTATAAGGAATTTCAGGAAGATTTATCTGAGCCGCATACTTCAGCGCAAATTCAGGACATTCATGCAAAGCTTTTTGTTGGGTCCGGTAATGGTTCCTGTAAGTGGTATATTGGATCAGCTAACTGCACTCAACCAGCATTTAATCGAAATGTCGAATTTCTTTTAGAACTTATTAGTAATAGCAATCAAACATCCTTCAATGCTTTGTATAATGACCTGCTTGGAGATTCTTCACTTTCAATATTTGAAAAATATATTCCTAATTCAACTGTGCCCATTCAGCTTGATGATTCGTCCATAATTGATATTCGAAAACTAGAATACTTGATAATTTCAGCAGATATTATTGGTTCAGTTTCTCAAAATGAAAATAAAAGCAATTTTGATCTACATATTTCAATTGATTTTAATAATATTTTCTTTGAAAAGGGCATTGAGGTTCTTATTCGGCCTATGATCGAAAAAGTCGCATATATTAAATGTAAACCAGGAATACATAACGAATTCGATTATCCGAATATTCGAGAAATTGATTTAACTAATTTCTTTATTGTTTCAATTATTGCAAATGGGGATACGATAAGGTCATTCGTTTTAAAATCAGATATTGTTTTCCCGGAAACCAGACTGAGTAGGATACTGAAAAGCATCATTGATAATAGCGACAAATTCTTCCAATATTTAATGTTTTTATTGGCTGATAATCCTTACGATATCGACCCGGTAATTCCACCAGGCAATAAAACGAGAAAAATAAAGAATCAACAGGCTATGTTTTCCGAAGATACACCATTGCTAGAACAATTATTAGTTACTGCATCTAGAAATCCAAAAAAATTCAATTCAATTGAAAAATTGGTGAACAAGTTAAAGGATGAAAAATTAGATGATGGGCAACCACTTGTTCCTTCTGATTTTCTGGATCTCTGGAGCATTTTTAAATCAATAAATAATAATCGCAAACAATAATATGGCTCAGGATTATCTAGAACATATTGATTCAGCATTAAATGGGCTTAAGAATTTTCAGAGAGCTACTGTTGATGATGTGTATAATGCTTTATTTCATAACGGAAGTAAGAAAATTTTGATTGCAGATGAAGTAGGTTTAGGTAAAACAATTGTGGCGAAGGGTATTATTGCTATGGCATTTAAGGACTTCCTGCAAGTGAATCCAAAATCGAAGAAGCGATTTAATGTTATCTATATATGTTCAAATCAAGCTTTAGCCGCACAAAATCTTCAAAAACTTAATTTCTCTCATGATCCCAATTCTATTCGTAATGCTGAAAGCCGTTTGATATTTTTGGCAAATAAAGAATATGAAAACATACCTAAATTCTGCATAAGCACATTGACTCCTGGTACATCATTTAGGCTTACTGGGGGCTCAGGTGTAGCTAAAGAACGTGCAATAATTTTTGCTCTTCTTACAAATTTTGTGTCTTTTCAAAATAGAAAAAATGGTATTCAAAGGATTCTATCTGGTTCATCAAATTATGAAAACTGGAAATCACTTTCAAATAGTTATTATAGAGATCGGTATTCACTTATCCGAATGGATTTATTTAAAAAATTCAGAAGGTTATTGCTCAAAGTATATATTCAAAAGAAAAATTTTCCCAGAACTTCTGCTGCTCTAAATGGTATTGAAAATATTTCACTTTGGGATGCATTAAAACGTTTAAGTTCTTTTATTGACGGCAATAATAAATATTCTTATAACTTTTACTCTGAGATAATAGGAAAATTAAGGGAATTGCTTACCCAGCTATGTTTAGAATACTTGGATGCTGATCTATATATATTAGATGAATTTCAAAGGTACAAAGAGCTGATAGATAAAAACAACCTGTCTCCTGCAACTCAGCTTGCTCAAAAAGTCTTTGCTCTTGAAAACTCAAAGATTCTCATGCTATCTGCTACCCCTTTTAAACCATATACGAATTCATTTGATATTGAAAATGGAGAAGACCATTTCAGAGAATTTAAAATGGTTCTTGAATTTTTGCTTGACGAAAAAGATCAAAGTTTTTGGGATAGTTTTGAAAAAAACAGAAGAGCTTTCTTTAATATACTTAGGCAACCTAAAGAAGCATTAGTAGATAAGGGTAATGCTATAAAAATCAAAAAGAAACTTGAATCAATTTATAAGGAATCAATTTATAGAACTGAAAGGCTTCTTGTAGCCAAAGAGGATGACATATTAATAACTTCAACAAAAAGCACGGGGTTAAAGCTACAAGCTGGCGATATTTTAGATTTCATTGATGCAGATCAAATAATCTCGCAGATAAATTCATTGAAAGGCAAGAGCTTCCAAATGCCGATAGAATATTGTAAATCTTCTCCTTACCCATTCTCTTTTCTGGATAATTATAAAGTTAAAGAGAATTTGAAATATCATTTAAGGGATGAAGATGTTCGTGCGATACTTAAAAAACATCGAAAACCATGGTTGAACTTAAATGATATTGATAAATATAAAGCAATCCCGTTTGATCACCACACAAAAGAAGGCTTTCCCAACGCAAAACTCAGATTGCTGATTGAAAAAGCAGTTTTGCCGCATGGATGGAAACTGCTTTGGGTGCCCCCTTCATTACCATATTATTCACTTCATGGTGCTTTTGATGGTTCTAATAACTTTAGTAAAACCATTGTTTTCTCATCGTGGTTAATGGTCCCAAGAATGATCTCCACCATTACTTCTTATGAAGCAGAGCGATTGACCATTGGCAATAAAAAAGCAATTGCTGAAAAAGAGAAAAGAAGATATTTTCAGGTAAAGAAAAAGGATAAAAGAATTCCTCGTCCTCAATTGGTTTTTTCAGTCGACAAATCCTCTGGAGCTCCAAACAATATGAGTAATTTTTGCTTGCTTTTCCCATCATTAACATTAGCTGACCTGTATGATCCCCGATATAATTTGTTTGATAATAAATCAATAAAGGAAATAAAAAAAGAATTAAAACAACGTATCATAAAGCTTTTTAAGGAGCACAATTTAAAGCAATATCAAAAAAGGACTGGTAGAAGTGATGATTGGTATTGGGCGGCACCTGTATTGCTAGACAAAGTAATTGAATCTGCATCCAAAGAAACTTCCGCCTTTTTTAACAGATTTTACTTTCAGTATTATCAGTCTATTGACCCTGAGGCCAATTACAGTGATAGTGAAGAAAGAAAAGGCAAGGATTTTCATAAAGACGTATTATCTAAATGCTTTTTTAATCCTGAAGATTTGGAATTAGGTTCAATTCCGAGTGATCTTTTTGATGTATTAACAGATATTGCATTGGGGTCTCCTGCAATCTCAGCCCTTCGGGTACTTAAAACATACAGCGAATCTGATTCTGATAATCAGACATATGCATTTAAGATTGCTACATCTTTTATTAGTTTATTTAATAAACCTGAGAGTATAAGTGTTGTCCGTATATTTAACCAGAATGGGCCTTATTGGCGTAACGTCCTTCGGTACTCAATATCAGGTAATATTCAATCAATGATTGATGAATTCTTCTATTTATTGTGGGATTGTGAAAATTATAAAAGTATATATTCCTTAGTTGAGCATTTCTGCGATGTGATGAATATCCGTTCAGTTCCGATAAAGATTGATGATTTAAACTCTTTTTTAAATAGAAATGATCTTGAAAACCTAAAAAGAGATCGTTCTATGAGATTACATTATGGCTTAGATTATGGTAGTCAAAAGGTAAAATCATCATCTGGTTCTGATAGAATGGTAAATATTCGTCAAACATTTAATTCACCTTTTCGACCTTTTATTCTTTCCACCACTTCGATAGGCCAGGAGGGGTTAGATTTTCATTATTACTGTAAAAAAATTGTTCATTGGAATCTTCCTTCCAATGCAATCGATATAGAACAAAGAGAGGGTAGGATAAACCGATACAAAGGTTTAGTTATTCGTCAAAATATAAAAGAAAAATATCTTTCAAATTTATCTCAATCCATTCTTAACAGTATTGATTTAAAGTTATGGGAAGAGCTGTTCTCTGTTGCAGCTTTAGGTGAAAAACAATATGAAGATTGTGAACTTGTTCCTTTTTGGCACATTTCCGGTAAAACAAATCATAAAATTGAGCGTATCGTACCCTTATTGCCTTATAGCAAAGACTGGCCTAAATATCATAATCTTCTTAAAGTGCTTGCCTTATATCGTCTCACTTTTGGTCAACCTCGCCAGGAAGAGCTAGTCGAAGCAATGATAAATGAGAACCTTACTCCATATGAAATTAAAAAAATCCGTTCTCTATTGATGATTAACTTAAGTCCTTATGCAAATAAAAATTAGTTATTTAGGTTAATGGCAAATCAGGTTGACATATGGAAAACATACATTGAAGCTGAGGAAGTTATTCTTGCTTCATACTCAGCTCCTTTTTCCGTCATCCCGTCATCACTTAAACATGTTAAGGATAAAATCTTTAAAGTAGAGTTAAATACGGCTTCAATCCAAGAAAAAGCCGCTGAACTTATTAAAAATACTTTTCCTGCTATTGCGGATGATAATATTGATTGGGAAAATGGTATAATTAAAAAATACTCGAACACATCTATTGATTATAATGCACAAAGAAAATTATTTGATGAAGGACCTGCATATTTCTTATTTGCAAATCGTTTGCCGGCAATTAATTTTAAACTTCAATCTACAATTACTATAAATGACTCCTTTAATGAAGTTATTGGCTTCACTCCAGTGATTAATAATGATGTTGTTTTACTTAAATATAATGATATTGTTAAAATACAGCAAAATAAAAGCTCTTGTATTGAACTGATAAAGCCTTTTGGTGCTATTTTCAATATTCGCCCTGATGCTTCATTTTTTTTAGATACACAAACAAAATTCATTGAATTTCTGCAAATTCCTGAGCATCTTATTTCATTTTTACCTAATGGCGACATTGAGGTTTGTAATTCTAACATTTCTTCTGTTTACAATCTGGTTAATGATTCAGCACATCCATATAGAGCGAAACACATAGAAATATCTATTATTATTGATAAAAATGAACCATTCTTTGCTAAACCCATTCATTTTTGGAGACGTAAGTTGGGCATATTCTGGCATGATGAAAAAAACATAGAAGACCCTACTTTTATACTTCCTCGTCCTAAAAACAAAGTTTTTACATTTTTTGTTGACACCTCTGTTGATGATAAATCTTTTAATAATTATTTAGAATATCTCAAAAAGATTTTCTTTGAAATATTTGATGAAGAAAATGTAACTATTCAGTACAAAACTAAATTTGTTTTTAAACCTGATTTCTGGTGGTCGAAAGCAGCTTCAATTCTTAGTAATAAAGGATTTAATGTTAGCTCATATTCCAATACAGCCTCATTCGACTTTACTGATCTTGATCATTTGAATAAAATGCGTCAAGAGCTTAGTTCTGTCAATATTATTCAGTCAAATGATAATGGTAATGATCATTTTTTCAAGGTTCATTTTACATTTTGCCATCCATTAGAAAAAATTAGAACCCTTCTTAAATCGCAAATTCCTCATTTATCAATCCATTACTCAAGAGATTCTTCTTCTTTAATCTGTTCTTATGAATATCATCCTGGCCCTGAATATGAGCATGAAAAGCTTATTGCTATTCAAAATATTGAAAGGGTTTTAAGGTCATCTCATTTTGAAAATTGCTTGGTTAGCCCTCCAATAATAGCACTGGGTTATGAAGAGTATTCCTTTGATTTTCATTTGAATGATGGTATAAAAGAGCTTGAGCAGCAATTATCTAGGCTTTGTCACGAAGAAATTGGATATAAATCTGATAGAAGTTTTGAATCGATTGGCACTCTTAAGAAAGTAGATTTCCCGTACATTTTTATTGAATTAAATTCTAATAATGATGATTTTAAAATTCTGCCTACTATATATGGTGATTTCAAAGGTGAGCAAGATAAGTTACAGCGCCTTAAAGATACAATCGATAAAATCTACAGCCCATCTTCTAAGTCTTGCGTAAATCCTAAAACAAAAGAAATTATTAAAGATAGCAGCATTGCTGAAGGAACTGAAGATATTGAAAGATTACAAATATATCTTGATAAATTAAACGAAGTAAAGGAAACTAGGTTAAATAAATCATTAAACCCTAAACAGCTTGAAGCTGTTACAAAATCTTTGTTTGCTAAGGATGTTTTTGTTATTCAGGGTCCTCCGGGCACTGGTAAATCCACAGGTATTTCTGAAATTATTTGGCAACATTTAAGAGAAAACCCAAAACAAAAAATATTAGTAACATCCGAAACCAATTTGGCTGTTGATAATGCATTAGATAAACTGCGAAGTCCTTATCATAACTTAATTAAGCCAGTTCGTTTTGGCAATGAAGAAAATCTTGATAAAGAAGGCCTCAGATTTTCTTATGATAATATTGAGAATTGGGTTAATGAAAAAAGTATTTTTATTGAAGTTAATGAAAATGAGGAATTACTTGAAACAGATGAAACTGCACCATGCAATATCTTAAAAGATTGGATTGACAGGGTGGCAAAATATTCAGGCAATTTTAATACTAATGAGCAAAATTTACCTTTTATTTCTAAATGGAAAGAAATTCTTTTAAGTCCCAATTATTTGATTAAGTCTTCTTTTTTTGATGAATTTAAAAAATCCATAAATGTTGTAGGTGCTACATGCTCCTCCATTGGTAAAAAATCATCAACAGGATTATTCACAAATTTCTTTAAGGATTATTGTAAGATTTATCTCCCACATTCATATAGTAACTTCCATAATGGAATTAATAGTAATGACAAGTCTTCTACAGCATCCGGCCTTCGTGAAATGAGCAAATTAGACATTTCATTTGATCTCGTTATTCAGGACGAAGCCAGTAAGGCCACTCCTCCTGAAATGGCATTACCTATGGTTTACGCTAATAAAAGTATCGTGATTGGTGACCACAGGCAATTACCACCGATGATTGATTCAGATGAGTTTATTCAGGATATTTTAATAGTAGCTTCCAAAAGCAAGGACAAATCAGTTATCTCTAAAGCAAAGTCCTTGGCCAGACAAATTAAATCAAATAAGGACAGTTTTACTGTTTCTCACTTTGAACGCCTTTACAAGAATATTCATCCTTCTTTAAAAGCATCGTTTGATATTCAATATCGAATGCATCCTTCAATCAATGAAGTTATATCTCAATTCTATCCAATCATGCCTTCCCAGTGTGAATATGGCTTGTCCTGTGGCTTAAATAATGATTATGTTGACCTTCCTGACATTAATAATCCTGAGAGCAGATACCATGGAATTAATATTTCGGGGTTTATACAGCCCAACCATCATATTGTATGGATTGATACTGCTTCTCCTGAAATTAAACTTGGTACATCCCGGTATAATTTAGGTGAAATAAATGTTGTTGAAAAATTGCTTATGTTGCTTAATGAATCCGAAACATATCATGATTATCAGAGAAACTGGTCTCGCCCTGAGGATAAGCAAATAGGCCTTATTACTTTTTATGGTGCTCAGCTCTTCAGATTGTTTAATTTAAGAAAGAAATTTCCTAAGCTCCCAATGAGAATCTCTACTGTAGATAGGTTCCAGGGCATGGAAAGAAATATTATCATTGTTTCTACTGTAAGGAGTAATTTAATTGCTAGTTCTGACGACCAGATGCAAGAACAATGTGATCCTCAAGATAGTCTTGGGTTTGCTGAATTTCCAAATAGGCTTAATGTTGCTCTTTCTCGTGCTAAACGTCTCCTGATAATTGTGGGCAATTCAAGCCATTTCAGCAAAGAAAATATTTACCTAAATGTTATTAATACAATCAAACAAAGCGACTGTGGCCTATTTCTTAATGCAAATGATTTTATTCAATTATAAATGAAAGATGTTCTTGTAGAATATAATTATCAATGGTCTGTCATTTCTAATGAGCATCGTGTTTCGTATAGAAAGGTTTTTCCAATTACAGAAATTGATGAAATCATTTGCAACCTAATCCATATACAAGGAGGTGAAACATCATTAACTGATTTGGGCTTAATGCTTGGTTTCGCAATGGCCGACATAGTAATAAACGATGACATTAAATTTTATTATGATTATACAGAAGTAAATGTTTTTAATAACATTTTAAAGAACCTCACAGAATATCATTTAATAGAAATCTCTGATAATAAGGTTTTTTTAACTTATTGGGGTAATTGGGCAATAGAAAACAAACAAAAATTTAAATTCTATTCTGGCGATATTAATTTATTTAATCATCTTCACTTCACTATAGATGAGAAATATTTCCCCATCTGCTTTTCAGATCTTGATTTGTTTTCAACTATTAAGCATCAGAAAGTAATTAGCCCATATGAGATACTATCGCTTCAGTCAGATATTACTAAAAAAACTATTACATATTTTTCATTAAACCCAGACAGCAAAACAATTATAATTGATTCTGTTTATGATTCCTTCGATGACAAATCAATAATTGATAAAGATGTTATAGTTAAACTATCTTCTGATCTCCAATCAGTTTATATTTATTTTAAAGATAAAATCCTTGACGATATATCTAATTCACTTCTTTTAGAAGACAATAATGAATTACGAAACCATTTAATAAAAAGAGGACTTTTTGAGAAATTATTAAGCTCTGATAGTATCTTTGGGCTTGATGTCCTTTATGAATATAAAGAGTTTTTTGATTGGGTAAATATTATTTCCTCAGGTCGTATTGATTGGTCAGCATCTGGCATCTTTGAATTTTTTATGGAATCTGATGTCTCTAATGGCAATATTTGGTCATTAATCAGCAGATTTTGTCCTATTGATATTTTAATAAAAGAAATTAATACAATTTCAGATTATGTAAATTGGTCTGTAATAACATCAAATGCCTCTGCTGATTTCATAATTGAAAATTTTAATCTATTATGGGATATTGATATCGCTCTTGACAAAATCCCCCCGGAAAATTTATTTGATTTCGTAAGTAAAAAGCTATCAGATGTTTCATCAGAAGAATACTCTTTAATTATTGGTAGTGAACAATGGAATATTATTACTTCTAAAATTCCTTTGGAAATTTTACAAGCTACCCTTATTGATTATCCTTATAACTATAAATACATCACTAGAACGTACGTTGAATTGACTGTTTCCAAAATACTTACTGAAGAATACACTGTACTTGATTGGGATTGGAATTACATATCATCAAACTATGATCTGGATTTTTTAGCATTTAATTTTAATCTATTCAGCAAATTCTTAAATCCTGAAAAACTATTTCTGCGCATTGCTTCAGAAGAAGAACGTCTATTGCGCTTTCTCAGAAGTTCTAAAACAAATGATCTTAAGCAACGCCTTTTTGATGATGATATAAAAATATCATATCACGATGTTGTTTTAAATGAAAAGACATTGCCTCTTTTAGATAATAATAATTTGCTTTCATGGGGGACAAATATTATTCCGGGTGTTGAAGCCAACAATAATATTAAATGGTCAAACGAACTTTTTCTCCAATATGGTGCAAAGCTACTATCAAATCAAGCGATCAGCCATGTATCGAAATCATTTGATGATATTAAAATCGTCTTAAACAATCCCTCTTTTAATTGGAATTATATAAATGTCTTTGAGTATCTTGATTCATCAAGTATCCTTTCTAACTTACCTCAATTATATAAAAATATCCCTTCTTCATATTTAATTCAAATATACTCCATACTATCGGACAAGTTCAGCTTAAAAGAAGCATTACTCTCGATAAAAATTCTTCCTGTTCTAGCAAAAAACCTTGACTTAGTATATATTATTAATAAAACTACCCTCCAAGAACTAGAAGAAAATATTTTTGAACTTAATAGCTATTTTCATCTTCTGGATGATATAAAAAAGAGTGTAATTTATTCTTGTACTTCTATAGCTTCATTAGACTTCATTTTAGAGAATACAACTTTACAATGGGATTGGTCGCTCGTAACACGAAATAAAATATTTAAAGAGGATATTGAAGAATATTTTGAGGATTTCACACAATTCCTGGATTGGGAATATATTATTAAAAATATCTTAAAGGGAGAATATTTAAACAATATTACAAATCTTACAAAACTTGCTGTATATATTAGTCACTCAAACGACGAAACTCATACAAAGTCTTGGTCTTTGATTACCTCTTTAATATTACCTGAAAATATATGGACATATATTTCAACTACTGTTGAATATGAATTTTTTAAATGGGATTGGTCGATAATATCCGGATCAAGCAATTTTATGTTTTCAAAATTTAATGATATTGCTTTTTTATGGACAAATCGTCAAAAGATTGATTGGGTTGCTTTTACTTCAAATAGCCTTTTCAAAAATTGGTTAAAAAAAGTTGATGTTGAAGATCTCAGTGTCTGGTTTGAAAGGACTACAGAATTTGTTGATACGTTTATAGATTATATTGTATGGGATGAACTTAGTCGTTTAAATGATTTTACGTGGTTTGAAAAAATAGTTCGCAAATATTCTCGCTATTGGAATTGGTCTGTATTATCACAATTCTCCCCAATTTTTATAAGGTTTTCAGAGAAAAAGAGAAAATCATTTTTTGTCAATAAGATTATAGGACAATTTAAAAATCGCATTGACTTTTTTGCATTATCATCTCGAATGGATGTAATTATTGAACCTGATTTTGTTTTTGAATTTTCCCATGAGAACCTGAATTGGGCATTTCTATCCTCAAGCACTAATTTTAAAATTACACCAGATCTTTTTATTAAAAGAATTAATGAAAGCTCATTTGAGTTGGTTAAAGATCGTTTTTATGCTAATATTGCTGATAAAAATTGGGATTATTTATTTCTTTCAAACAGGCAAGATTTTGAATTGAATTCTGATTTGTTACTGCTTCTATCTGAAAAGCCTTGGGATTGGTCAGCGCTTTCATCAAAATCATTTATTACCAATACACTTTTACTTGAAACTTCAGACAAACCTTGGGATTTCTCTGTCATTTGCGAAAATAAAGAATTGATATTTGATATAAATTTACTTAAACTTATACAACAGAAAGCTGTTGATTTTACACTTGATTGGTATAAAATTACTTCTTTTCCTAATTTTCACGTCACAAATGAAACACTATCAATCATTTCTTCAGAATTAATTCCTAATCTTAATTGGGACTGTATTTCAGCTAATCCAAATCTGAATTCCGAAACTTTATCTACTGCTTTTTTAGACAAATATGGAAAATATTTAAATTGGGATCAGCTTTTATCAACGGATAAGTTGAAACTATCAGAATCCTTAATTGTTAAATTTCATAAATACATATCGCCTACTGCTTTTGCGAAACATATTGATATTACCATCCTGCAAAAAAATGAATTTTCTTTTGTAAAAGATTTAATTAATTGGTCAGAATTATGTAACAGGCCCGATATTGTTGATCTATTAAATGACCAACATTTTATTGAAATAAACAAAAAATACATTAATTGGTCCACTTTAAGTTCTAACATTCATTTGCCATTTACGGAATCTTTTATCAAACATTATATTCTCTATTGGAATTGGAATTGTTTACTTCAAAATCCTGTCATTAAAGAAAAGTTCAAGGATTTTGTTTTAAACATTATACATACAGATAAAAGACTTGATTTCTATATTAAGATTTCTCAAAACAGTTCTCGTTGGTCTGGTTATATATACCACTTTGCTCATCTTTCAAATGCAGTAAAGATTATTAAGGACAAATGCATCATGTCTAGAAATAAAGCCGTTTTTGAGGATTCTGCTGGTAGCGTTGTTAATAGACGGCATGAAGCCCATGCATTCGCTCGTTTCTATTTCAGGCCGCAAACTCCTACTCAATTTTATAACGAGAATCTAGGGTTAGATTTTACTAGTAAGTATTTTGACAAAGCTTATAATATGGGTTTGCCTAAATGCCCCATTCCAGTTTTTTTCAGATTCTCCCTTAAAGATGTCTTATTTGACGATAGCCTTGACTATCGTATTTCAAATGGTAATATGCAGACAAATTGGGCATATCCATATCCAATTGAATCTATTTCAGAATATTTTGATTTTAAGAATGTATACTCTACAATTAATAACACAACTGATAACGATTATCGTACTTACATTGATCGCTCCCAGCAAGAGTTTTTAATTAAAGATCGGTTTGATTTTTCTGATTATGTGGACTATAATATCATTGTTCCAAACAATTATGTAAAAAATTATCTCATCAATATCATTGATGACCCTATTATATCAAGAAAAATCATAGTAGACACGCATTCTTCTGATGTTTTACATGGGCAGAACAAGTCAATTAACTTCAATTATGAGAATAAAACCCTCCTGGTTTCAACTGACTATCGTAATGATCATAAATTTCAACTACGATTTCAGTCAGAATACGACATCAAAGAACTAAATGCTGAAGATTTGGTTAATAAAACAAATGCAATAGAGTTTAAAAACCATTGCGCAATTACTTTCTCAAATGAGCCTCAATTTGAGTTGCTGTTTTTTAATGAAATTAAACCAACTCCATGGACAATATTTAAATTTGGTATGCAAAATCACAATCAAAAACCTCAAGAAAATCAGGTTTTCTCGGATGATGTTTTTATTCAATACTCTCCAGCTAACCTTATCAAACAGATTAAACATAGTTTTCCATCTTTGAATAATCATTTTGAATCCCAGGTTCGACATTATAAAATTGAACATCATTCATTACTTGTTTGTTCTCAATATGAAAAATACTTTTCAAAAATAAAATTGCCATCTGTTTCAAATAATTGTTTTAGGTTTTTTCTGGCACTTCATGATATCGGCAAGCCGATTGCATTTAAAAAAGGGAATAAAAACGAACAGTATCAGTACACGATGGATATTATTAGAGATATCTGGCCTGGTACTTCTTTTAGTGAAATTGAATTAAAAATTATCCTTGCCCTAATTACCAGCGATCCTTTTGGTGAATACCTTCAAAATAAATTGTCTTTACAGGAGACTTATCAATCAATAAAAAACTTAGCCAGTAAAGCCCAGCTACCTCAATCTATATTTTTCAAGATATTTATTATTTATTATCAATGCGACATAGCTGCCTATACTGCTGATGCAGGCGGTTTTGCATTTTTAGAGCATCTATTTTCATACCACAACAATGAAAAGGTTTTTGACCCGGATGAAGAACTTTTGAAGTTTTCACCTTCTGTTAATGAAAAATATTTAGCACTTAAAAATATAATAAACTCATGATAAAAGAAGTAATAAAAGGGAATATCTTTAATTCAAAAGCTCAAACTATAGTTAACACAGTAAATTGTGTTGGTGTCATGGGCAAAGGAATAGCCTTGGTGTTTAAACTAAGATATCCATTAATGTTTGATATCTATAGGAAATATTGCAAAGAAAAAAAAATCGGTATAGGTAAACTATGGCTCTATAAAGGGGAACCTAATGTCCCCTGGGTGTTAAATTTTCCCACAAAATTTCATTGGAAATATCCTAGTAAACTTGATTATATTGAAAAAGGGTTGCTTAATTTTATTGAATCATACAAATCTAAAGGTATTACATCAATTGCTTTTCCATTGCTTGGAACACATAATGGTGGTCTAGACAAAACAGTAGTATTAAATATTATGTCCAAATACTTATCTGAATGTGATATCCCTATTGAGATTTATGAATATGATCCCTTGGCTCCTGATGACTTATTTGATACATTTTCTTCAAAATGGAACATGCTTACTCTTTCTGAAATTAAAGAAGCAACAGGTATTAGGTCAGATAGGATACAATGCATTTCAGATTGCATTATTTCAAAAAAGGCATTATCAATGATTGCTTTAATAAACGAACCGGGCATAGGTCTCAAAACTATGGAACAATGTTTTTCATTTGTTATGAAAAACCATAATCAAACTAATCTTTTTTATTAATCCTTATATATCAACATGTTTGGATTACTTTAAAATCAATTATTTAAAACAATATTGATATGCAAAGTTCCAATGATAGACTCCAATTAACCTTCAATCTAAATATAGATTCTCCTAAACTTTCTCAAAAAGAAGCATTTCTGAAACATCTTCAAGAAATGAATCTTGACATGCTGGATTTAGTATTGAGAAATGATGCAACTTATGTTGGATTTATTGTTCCTCATTTACTTTTTTAAATATTTGTTCCATTCCTCTCTGTTACCCTTAAAAGTATTTATATCAACATTATGTTCGCAAAAATCGTATTTTCATGTTTCCAATGATATTTAGTTGGAAAGTTAAGTATTCACTTATCATCACTTTTAAACAACCACAAAGTGCCAATATTAATTAGCTTATTTTTACATAGTTCTGCCTATCGTTCAAACATTTCAGGATATCGTAAACGAAACTCATAAGCAATACCTGTACCCATGACACCCACGCAATTAATAGTATTTACAATACATTGGCAATTGCTACAAAAAATATTTCCTTTTATAACTTTAATCATAATTAAAAGAAGTAACATCTATTTATTGAAAATGGAATTGATTTTTTTGAAACAAGAATACTCACTTGCTCTAAGGTAGTGCTGTCATATACGAATATTTCCTGTATATAGTTTGAAGATATTTTGTGTGGAATTAGTACCTCAGCACATTTTATTCTTTTTCCATCATGATAGTCATTCCAAAATTTTCCATTAATGCAATTCCAATTTAATTTATCTAAATCATTAAGAGATGAAAAATATTTTGACGAAGAGGATGCAGCATTGCCATCAGTATATATCATACCAGGTAAAAGCATTACTTTTTTGTCAATTTTGAAAATTACTAAATCGTTTTTATAGGAAAAAGTATAAGTCATCGGATTTAAAATATTAAAATAGAGAGGAACTTTATTGTGTACATGAATTCTTTTATCCTGAACTAAATGGTTGGAAATATCGCTTTTATTAATTTTAAGTGAATGGGCTATTGTATGCGATAAAAGTCCTTTTTCAATAATATTTTCTAAATTATCAATGTGGGTTATATGATATAATCCTTTAATATTATTCCAAAAGGTAGATTTTGGTTCAACATGAATTAAATCTTTCTTTATTACTTCGGAATACAAAAATGGACGTTCATCAAAATCGGCATTATATAGATTGGAAAAGATAAGAGTTCCATCCTTTCTGTAAATTAATAATCGAATAATTCTGTTTATAAAATCAAAATAAAAACAGTAATCAACATCATAGGTTACATCAAACGAGAAGAAATATGCTTCATTTGCACGCGATAATGATGGACAAAGACTTCGCTGATCAATTAGATTCACAACCTGTTTTCTTGCAAAATATTTGTCATTAATTGATTTAAGGTTTGTGTATGGCAACAAGGCTAACTCAACACTTGCCTTATTATCATTAAGAAAAACAATGAAAACTACATCTTCAACTTCTAATGAATTTGCATGAGAATTTAAAACTTGAATTCTGTTATTTGCTATTGTCTCAATCCTTGAATCCATAATTATCTTAATCTACTTATATCAAAATTGTCAATTATTAGATCATCAAAGGTTTTGTTTATTTCATCAAGAAAAACTAGTTTTTTGATACCAAATATTTTACAATTTTCAAAAAAAGATTTGCTCAAAATAAGCGACGGAAATGTTTTTTTAAAATCCTGATGATCAAATCCATTTTTAAATAATAAAACAACTTCGTCTCTTTCCGCACCTATCTGAACAGTAACATTACCTTTAAGTTCTGGAAATGTTGAGTCAATTCTTGACTCAATCATTTGTTTTATTAATTCTGGATTTTTAATATATGATTTTTTTTCAGAGAAAACAAATTCTAATTTAGATTCGAGTTTTTTGTCAAGCATACCGAGACGCTCTAATAAAGAAGTCAAACTACTTATTGGTATATTTATGGTTGCTTGAGTTTTGGTATCATAAGCGGTTAATTCCGCTAAATCATTGACTTGTTTGATTTTAATGCTTAAATCCTTGCTATTTGAAATAGTAATTAACTTGTCTGTTGGTGACAGCATTTCAATATAGGTTGTATTTGCTAATTCCAATAGCAAAGCTGTTACAAATTCAAATTTTTGATTTTCATTCATATTGTTTCAAATTTAATGTCAGCAAACGTTTATGGAAACCACAAAATCATACAAACTCAACAATTTTTGATGAATTGGTACGATATTAAAATATTTATTCAATCAAAAATAATACAATATATTTTATGCATAGAAAAATTTTTTGATTATTATTTTAATCGTAGTTATAAGCTTGTGTGATAATCAATCCATCGGAGTGGTTTCTTACTTTTGCTAACATAAGGTATTTATTTTCCCAGGCAGCCGATATAAAATGCTCTTTAAATCATCGATCTTTATCTTTTTTTTATCTATTTTCCATAATTTTGTAGTCATTAATCATTTTTAGATTTTCATTTCCTTTTATTTTTATTAATTGAATAAATTTAAAATGAATCATTATTCTTGTTTAATATTAAATCTATAAAAGTTGAATCAAATAAATTCAAATAAAGAAAATAATATATTTCTTGCATCAAATCTTGATACCACGAAATTTTCTCAAAAGGAATATTTTCTTAAATACCTTCAGGAAATGAATCTTGACATGCTTGATCTAGTATTAAGTGATGAGGCTACCTATTTTGGAGCACCTAAGTCAGTTTTCATGGAGAAGCTATCATATATCAAAAATCAGCATGAATTAAGCGGATATAAAAAAGGGTTTGAAATAAGACAATATAAAAATCGCAAAAATTATTATGCTTTAATAACACCATTTGACACAGCTCCAAATAAATTTTTCATTGAAGAAAGAGAGAAAAAAATATCTAAAATTTATAACAATGTCAAAGTAACAAACAAAGAAGAATTAGAAACCTTGCCCCACTTTGAGTTCTTCTTCGGCAATGACGAAAAGGTAGATTTTCGTCCAACTACTGATTACATAATGACATTGCATAACTGCACAATTGCCTATGAAGAATTAATGAACAATAAAACTCAAATAATTACAAAAGAATTTCTCACAAATTGGATACACGAACACGCTTTACTTTATGAAGAAGTTGATAAAAATTATCTATTTTTTAAATATAATAATTTCAGAAATTTATACTCTGGTTTGAAATTCATTTATGACCATCTTAAATATTCCAAAGAAGCAAACGAAGCCTTAAAAGCCTTCCCTGGCTCGTGTTCACAAAAGTCCAAATTGTTCGAATGGATAAGTAAATACGATCAACTATATTTTTGTAAGCTTCTTGGTGTTGACCAGGATTTTAAGAATATTGATTTGGCAAATAAAACACTAATACACATCTTTTATAAAAATTTCTTATTTAAAGGTGATGATTTTTTAGCAATTTATTTATTTGGTATAATATTTCAATATCAATCGACAGATTCCGGTTATTACCAATGTAAAACTTACCATCCTCGCCACAAGTCTTAAAAGACAATTAAGCACCACCGTTTGAGAAGTTTATAACTTCACCATGCTAACCTTAAAAATGAATTTATTTTTTCCTAGGCAGCCGCGACAAAATGCTCTTTGCACCCACGTATTTTGCCCGTCTGCCATTCGTAATACCAATGTGAATTATTAAAAATGCTTTTGGCATTCTTAATAATTCTACAGTGGTTTACACCGATGATTAAAACAAATAGAGAAAACGAGTGTAGCGAAGTTTCCTCTATATTGTTTTTTCAATCGGTGCTGTTTTGGTAGATTTAGTATCGTTTGCTATTATAACATAATAAGCATTATAAAACAGGCAGGCATAAGCTACAGGTTAAAGAGATGCACGAGCTTCGCCGCTGGGTAGGCTGGACAGAGTAGCAGCCTGTCAATTATAATGGTTATTATGTAAAATAGCCGCACTATCCGCCACCGCACAAAAGCCAGCGCACACTTCCCTTTGGTATGGTAACTTTTCGGGCTGCCTGTCCCGATGAAGTCGGTGATCATAGTTTTTGCCATACCCAATAGCATCGGCTTCCCCACCCAAATAAAATCAGCAGTGCAGCCCCTCCCGGACACAAATACATAAGCAGCAATTTAATGAGACTATAATTTCAATTCTGTTTACCAGTAATTGAAATTATATAGTCGAATTAATCCCGATAGCGAAGCTCGTCGGGAAAATTATGTACCTCACCGCCGAAAAGGCATTATCAGTTCATTCTCTGCATCTCCATTCCATTCCGTTAACGCTTCCACTTCGTTCCAGCAACACTACATTTCATTTCGATTTCGTTCATTTCACTCATAATTGCATTTGCCCGCAATCGAACAACACCTTTCGCCGGTATTGCAGCTTATTCCTTTGTGCCCACCCAAGCTGCCCGCTGATTTTATGCCACACGCACACCGATGCTTCCACCGCACGTGCACAAAACTACGCCAGCCCTCTTTGGGTTTCTGCCAACACACCAATAATGTACTTCGTAATTTTTTTATCCCAAGCGCCCTTACCCTATGGTTTTGTCATGGTTTTTGTAAAGCCAAGCTGCTGCAAGCATAGCTCCTTCACTTCGTTCCGCTCCACCTCGACAGTCCGCTGCGCTACCTGATCTCGGTTACGCTCCTCTCAGTTCACTCGCTATCCTTTCGCAGCCGCACATAATAAAGCTGCTCCGTACCTCCGACAGCTATATTATTTTCCCCAACACACAACAAAAAACCAGGCCAAAACCGCCATCGCTGCCACCAACCCCCACCCAACCACCCTTTAAGACAAAGAAAAAATCCTCCCTGATGCCACAGGGTTTTTCTTTAAAGGTCATTAATAAAACCTTATGCAAAGGTAAGCTGCCACCGCTCTTGCAAGGTCAAGCCCTGCGGGTTTTGCAAAAAAATCTCCACACTCCTGCATTTATCGGAATTTATTATAGTGGCAGGAGGTAGTATTTTTTTTGCAAAAACCTTGCAATTCAGCCCGCACACGCGCTTTCTTGCTGCCTAAGGTTTCATTAATGATATATTTTTTTTATGTGGCGGCGAGCGCACAGCGAGCCGGGATTTTCAAAAATAGTTATCAAAATTTATAAACAAAACCCATGAAAACACAGTACTTTTCGACCTGTTGCACACTCGAAGAAGTGAAACGCAGATACAAAGAATTAGCCCTGCAGCACCATCCCGACCGGGGTGGCGATACGGCAACCATGCAGGAGATCAACCTCCAGTATGAAAACATCATGAAAAACCCGTTCTTTTCCTTTGCGGAAAAGTCAGAGCAGGACCAGGAAGAATTCATCCGGTACCCGGAGATCATCAGCCAGATCATCGGACTGGATGGCATCATCATCGAGTTAATCGGTAACTGGATATGGCTGAGTGGTAACACCTATCCACACCGTGCCCAATTAAAGCAAACGGGCTTCTATTTCGCACCCAAAAAGGTCATGTGGTATTACAGACCTCCCGACTACAAAAGTGCCAACAAGAAGCCTAAAACCATCGAATACATCCGCTGCAAATATGGCAGTGATGTTATCAACAACCGGAAAGACAGTTTTATACTTACATAAATCCAAAGGGGAGCCGCTGAGCTCCCTTTTTTTATTGCGCAAACCAAAGCAACCAACGCCATAAACTACGATTACCAAGCATTTCAGCCATTTAAACTTCCAAAACCCCCGTTTTCATTGTAAATTTGTATTAAACAAATAAAATAAATATCATGATACACAACATCGCAAACTTCGTCATAGGAACAGCATCAACAGCAGGCGCCGCTACTGCACTTTCAGAAATAGATCCCGGACAATTTGGCTCCCTGGGTGACCTGATAAAATATCTGATTAGCATCATCGGAGGGATCCTTGCCACTGTGATCATCAACCTCCTGAAAAAGAAATTCCCGGAATGGTTTGATAAGCAGAAAAAAACAAAAACAAATTAATTCCATATCAACTCCATATCAAGCCCACTTATTTTTTATGAAATCAACCCCAAATTCAATTAATAACCACTAAACCCCAAAATCATGGCAATTGTTCAAAACCCCATCACCGGCAGAACCAAACAGAAGTTTGCTTCCGCCGTCTTCTCCAAACAGTTCGGAAAGAACACTATGAGAAGTAAACCAGTAGAAGTTAAAAACCCCAGAACACCAGATCAGGTAAATCAGCGGAACAAGTTCTCCCTGATGATCGCCCTGGCCCGTCAGCTTCTGGGAATGCTCCGTCTTTCATTTAAAAACATGGCAACCCAAATGTCGGCTTTCAATGCATTTGTGGCATCCAACATCAAGACCGCCATCACCGGTACCCCTGGCAACTATGCGATCGATTACTCATTGCTTGTAATTGCAAAAGGCCCGAGAACCAAAACTGTTCACTTTACGGCCGGCAATGATCTGGCGCTGAAAGTAAAAAGAATGTGGACTCCTCCCATCGATCCGCTTGATGATGCAAACCTGGACTTGTTATATGTTGCTACCTACAACGAAGACAAAAACGAATGGTATTTTGGTACAACAGCCGTCACGAGGATAACCGGCGTTCATGAGCAGGACGTTCCTGCAACATGGGGCGGAGATACCGTTCATGTGTATTCTTTCTTTGTAAGTCCTGACGGCAGCCAGTGCAGTGATAGCGTTTACAGTGGAACTGTAGTTGTTACTGTGTAATTACATGATGATGTTTAATTAAAAGGGCTTATCCTGAACGGTAAGCCCTTTTTTATAGCAAATAAATCAAAAGCAAAACAAACCTTAAAAAATTAATATCATGGCAACAGTAAAAAATGGATTTCTCGGCGATGCCATCGGAAAGATCGGCAACGTAATTTTTCGCAAATGGAACTCCCTGATCACAGTATCAAAGTACCAGCCACTGGTGAAAAACCCAAACACTTTAGCGCAGCAGTTGCAGCGGCAGAAAATCAAAAACCTTTCATTGGCTTTGCAGCCTTTCAAAGACAATGTAATTCCACTGAACTTCAGAAACCACCATGGCCGGTCAACTGCATGGGCCGAAGCCATCAGGAAAAACTATCCCCTGGTGGATGATTCCGGCAACATCAGTTTCAGTGAAATGCTCCTCTCAGGTAGCAACATGGTGCCACCGATGATCCTCCGGGCAGCTTACGACCCTTTTATCAATCAGTTTTATATTGAATACACGCTGATCAACGCGGATGGTATCGACCCCAATTCCATCAGGCTGACCGCTATCGGCAGAAAACCGATTGATACGACCTTCAATACCGAAAATATCTGCAAACTCCCGTTCAAAAATTTCTTCTCTACATACATTCATGAAGTGAATCTTCCCGAATGGCCGATGAACTATGACTTCAGCAATATCTGGTCGGAAGGCATGTTCTTTTATAACATCATCAATGATCCATCGCGTGATGTCAGGCCGTACATACCGGCAAACATCATGAACAGCCCTTCTGTGGGTTCGTATTTTACCGCTAACATAGATGATGTGTATTTTGATTTTAAAATATCAAAGCGTATCATCCTTCCGGAAAACATTCATGCAACCGCTTTCCAGGATGCTATAGGCTGGTACCTCAAAATCTCTATTGATGATTACACCAAGTTTCCTGAGCTTTATCCCGATGATGTGATCAATATCATTCCTCAGATACTTGTGTCCAATGGTAACAGCTATGGTGGCAACTATTCATTTTCTGCGTCTAGTCAGTCCATTATGATACCCATCAATGAAGGAGACCAGGACAAGCCGTTCAATATTCTTTATTATATAACCGATGCAACAGGAAAAAACAAAACCACGGCCACAAGGTTTGGCTTCAACCATCCGGAAACTCTTTCGTATTGTGAATTGCTTTTCAAAAACGGATTAATCCACCCGGACAGCGTAAAAATCCATCAACCTCATACCGCAATTTGGGGTGAACTGAAAGATTTCATCCTCGGTGACCTGGTTGCGACTGTTCCATATCAGGTTTACTCAAAAAACGTTATAACGGGTGAAACAAAAGAGCATGTGATCAGCTCCGACTTTCTGTTTTTCTGCTCCAAACTCCAGCGTAATCAGATTTACACAATTATGTTTATGGATTCAGGTACCATCGTGAACGAGTTTGATGTGGTCGGTATTGATGGCGATTATGACTTCTCAGTTGAAAAGAAACGGCCCCGGAAGGTAGTGAAATTTAAAGCCGGTAACGAACTTGCCTCGAAAGTAAAATAAGGAAGGTTTTGTTCATTTGAGTTTTCGTTCTTTTATTCTATTTCTTGATTTTTCATCACTTGAGTAAATCAATACAATAAAAAAAACTTTTTTCCTATTTGTTGTACCTATGTTGTACCATAAAATAAAAAACCCTTGAAACATCTGTGTTTTCAAGGGTTTTCTGCTTATCTGAGCGGTCCGGACGGGACTCGAACCCGCGACCCCGTGCGTGACAGGCACGTATTCTAACCAACTGAACTACCGAACCTGATTTTGAGAGTGCAAAGTTATACTTTTTTTATTTTCAACAAAGAAATTTTTTTAATTTATTTATTCCAAATCTTCCATGCCTGTTCGGCCTGAGCGATAAACATTTCCATTCCATTGATCACCAAAGCATTATGTTGTTCACAGCGTGCAAGGAATTCTGTCTTTTCAGGATTATAGATCAAATCAATACAAATATGATCTTTTTCAATACACTCATATGGTATCTCTGGAAATTTTTCAGTTTCGGGAAACATACCCAAGGGGGTCGCATTAATAATTAATTTATGCTCTGAAATAACAGCATTATTTAGTTCCTGATACGATAATGCATTTTCAATCAATGGGTTTCGTGAAACATAACTGAACGGGATCTTTCTTTTATTTAAAACACAGCCCACAGCTTTTGCTGCGCCTCCTGTACCCAGGATCAGTGCTTTGACTGCCTTCTGAAAATCACATAAATTCAGTAAATGCTCAAACCCGTAAACATCAGTATTATAACCTTTTGCTAATATCTTACCATTGTTTTTCTTGAAAACAATAGTATTGACAGCGCCTGCTAAACCAGCATCACCATCAATCTCATCCAGATATTGCATGATGCTTTGCTTAAATGGGATTGTAACATTTAAACCAGAAAACATGTACCGCTGTATTAATGAATTATAATCAGATATATCCTTCAGCGGGAATAAAAAGTATTTTGCATCGTTTATCTTTTCTTTCCTGAATTTTTCAGAGAAATACTTTTCAGAAAAGGAATGCAGCAAAGGATAACCGATAAGTCCAAAAATCCGCATCTTAAGCGTTTTTGCTTTTTTTACGGTTCTGGTATAATTTGTATCCGTAGTAAATCACGATAATGGCCAGTACAGCAACAATCACATAATCAATAATGTGGCTGTATTTCATAATCTGATCCCAGTTTTCTTTCAGGTAATAGCCGGCAATGGTGAGTATAGTGTTCCACATACAGGCGCCCAGCAAGGTATATATCGAAAACTTCATAAGGTTCATTCGCCCCATACCAGCGGGGATTGAAATAACGTGCCGAACCACGGGGATGAAACGGCAGACAAATACAGTCATATCGCCCTTTTTGTTGAACCATTTTTCTGTAATATCCAGGTCGTGTTTATCGAGCAGCAGGTATTTTCCCCATTTTTCCACCAGGGGCCTCCCTCCTTTTGCGCCCATCCAGTAACCAATCAGTGAACCGATGATGCTTCCAATGGTACTGAAAAGTATGACTCCAGGCCATGTAAGTGTGCCTTCATAAATGGCAAATCCGGCAAAGGGCATCACCGCTTCGCTGGGCACAGGTGCCACCATGCTCTCGAGCATCATAAGCACCATAATACCGGTATAACCGGCAGATTCGATAAAATTTGTCGCAAAGTCGGCAATCCATGCTGTAAGGCCTGTATGTGCTTCAGTAGCAACAGCCATTTTAGCAGTATCGGCAGCCTGAATAATCTTTTGAAGTAAAACCATAATGAAAATTTTGCTGCAAAATTAGCTTTTTTAGGCTAATCGGTCAGAAAAACACGAAAAGGCTTTGAAAAATCAGATTAATATAAGTCAAGAATATCGAAAAAGAGGCGATGAGTGCCGAGCCGTGCATCAAATTCAAAAAAAACTTCCGCCAGCGTTTTATCCAATGAAACGGCAAACTCAAATTTGATAATGGCTTCTTTTTCTCTTCCTGTCAAAAAAAGTAAGGCCGCAAGACGATATAAAAGCGCAATATTAAAGGGCTGTTCTCCAATGGCTTTGGTGATCTCAGCAATTGCCAGACCGGACTTCCCCTGATTATGCAATAGTTCAGATATATCCAACCAAATATCACTGTTACCCGGGTCAAGTTCAGAAACCTTATAATATGCCTCCAGTGCCTGGTCGTTCTGCCCTATTTTAAGCAACAAATCCCCGAGAATATACCAATATTCAGCGTTTATTGGCTCAACATCAACAGCTTTGCGCGTATAGAGCAAAGCCTTTGCATCATTACCGGTTTCTTCATAAACCGAACCCATTCCAATCCACGCTTTGGCCATGTATTCATCGAGTTCAAGCGTCCGTTGGAAATATTTAATAGCATTGTCCCAATCGCACATTTTTTCATAACACTCCCCGAGATAATAATAGGTCAGCGCATCAGGTTCATCAACTTCAATAAGATCATGAAAAACCATAATGGCATCCTGATAACGTCCCAGTTCATTCAGCGTATGTGCTTTATTATAATAAGCTGATGTAAATTTATTGTTGATGGCGATAACATAATCATTCGCTTCAATCGATTTTTCATACAATCCAAGATTACTATATGCAATAGCGAGATTAAACCAGGCAACATCACAATATGGGTTGTTCCTGATATATCTTGTAAAAAATTTTATTGATTCCTCCGTGCAGTCAAGTAGTTCATAACAATAACCCAGTTCATATAATAAATTAGAGTTTGAAGGGTTTTTCTCCAGAGCAATTTTAAGATAATTCAACGCCTTGTTATAATTGCCTGCATTTTCATATTCAAATGCAATGTTGGAGTATATTTCGCCCGGGTCATCCCAGATATTAATTAGTTTTTTATATTCATTAATTGAATGGTTATACATTTTTAACTGGCTGTAAATACCAGCTTTGGCAAAGGGTATTTCAGGATCATTATCGGCATCAGCCTTCATTTTCTTCAGAACCTGCAATGCTTTTTCGGATTCGTTCTTTGAAGCATAACACATGGCCATACGCAATAACAATGAATCTGAATCCGGGTGGAGTTTGACAGCATATCTTAAAGCATGATCTATTTGTTTCAGGTTGTTTTTTTCAAAATAGTAATCTATGATGTCTTCAAATTCATAAACATCAAAAAACACACTGTCATTTTGCTCCAACATGCTTTCAAAGCGCAAGACAGGCGAAGGAACTTCCACATCGTCAATATCATCAAAATCCTCAAATTCATCAAAATAATCAGACATCTAATCGTTCTTTTTTGTTGAGCAAATATAATATAAAATTTCAGATTAAAGAAGTTTTTTTACATAATTATTCCAGGCTGTTAAATTTTTTTACCGAATTTTGTCTATGCAAATACCCAGGATGCACTTGTAAAATACTTTTTTGTTATTCAAAATAAAATTTTAACTGATGGCACTGATAAAATCGATATCCGGTATACGCGGAACAATTGGCGGAAAAGCCGGTGATGGTCTTACCCCTATTGAAGTTGTGAAATTTACCGGAACTTTTGCTTCGTTTGTTTCTGATACTGACCATCCCTGTAAAATTGTTGTCGGGCGTGATGCACGCCTTTCAGGTGATATGGTCAATAAACTCGTTTGTGGCACATTGATGTCCATGGGGATCGATGTGATTGATATCGGGTTAACTACCACCCCAACTGTTGAAATTGCTGTAACTGAATTGAAAGCCCAGGGTGGAATTATCATCACGGCAAGTCATAATCCTAAAAACTGGAATGCACTTAAACTGTTGAATTCCCAAGGTGAATTTCTAACCAATCAGGAAGCTACTGATTTTTTAAAGACGGTTGAAAAAGGCGATCTTGTTTTCGCTGAAGTCAATTCCCTTGGAAATTATTGCACCAATGATACTTTCATTGACCTTCATATAAAAAAGATATTGGATTTAGAATTAGTAGATACCCAGGCAATAAAAGAAGCCCGATTTAATATTACGGTTGATTGTGTCAATTCAACAGGTGGCATTGCAGTTCCACGCTTACTGAAAGCTCTTGGCGTACAGGTCATTAATGAGTTGTATTGTGAACCCAACGGAAAGTTTCCACACAATCCCGAGCCTTTACCTGAAAACCTCGGCACACTTTCGGAAAGCGTTGTAAAGAACAACTCTCATGCAGGTTTTGTGGTTGATCCGGATGTGGACAGACTGGCCATAGTTTGTGAAGACGGAGAAATGTTTGGTGAAGAATATACCCTGGTGGCTGTTGCTGATTATGTGTTAAGTCAAACACCCGGAAATACCGTTTCAAATCTATCATCAACATCTGCTTTGCGGGATATTACCGGTAAATATCACAAAGAGTATTTTACATCAGCCGTTGGAGAAGTGAATGTTGTGGAAATGATGAAAAAGAAAAAAGCTGTCATTGGCGGCGAAGGTAACGGCGGAGTTATTTTCCCTGAGTTGCACTACGGTAGGGATGCTTTGCTGGGTATTGCATTGTTTCTCTCACATCTTGCCCGGTCAAAATGTTCATGTTCGGCACTCCGGGCCAAATATCCAGATTATTTTATTTCTAAAAACAAAATCGAAACCGGCAATGATGTTGATATTAATAAAATTCTGGAACTAATTAAAGAAAAATATAAAAAACACCCTGTAAATACCACGGATGGTGTACGCATCGATATTGATGAAGGTTGGGTTCATTTACGCAAATCAAATACTGAGCCTATCATTCGCATTTATGCCGAGAGTAATTCTGTTGTCAAAGCAGAAACTCTTGCCAAGAAACTATTAAACGATATCCGGGAGTTGCTGAGCAATAATCCTGATGATGATTGATATTCTGAGAATTGTAACGGATATATGCCAATTATATTAATTTAACACACCAGCAATGATCTATCTTGATAATGCTGCATCCACATCGTTGGACCATGAGGTTTACGAATATATGGTTCAATGTATGAAAAACTATTATGGCAATCCTTCATCAGTTCATTCACCAGGACGAAGCAGTAAGGAACTGATTGAAACTTCCCGTCTACTGATCGCATGTCATCTTGATGTAAAACCATCTGAAATTTATTTTACTTCCTGCGCTACCGAAGCCATAAACACTGCAGTGGCAGGCGTTGCATTTTCCCTGGGAATAAAATCAATCATAACCACTGCCATAGAACATCATGCCGTATTTCATTCCATTGACTTGTTGAATAAAAAAACTCCTATCTCTGTCTCATTCCTAAGAATGGATAAAAATGCGAACCTTGACCTGGACCATCTTGAAGAACTGCTTAAAGACACAGAAAAGGCATTGGTAATAATTATGCATGCCAATAATGAGACGGGGACGTTATTTCCCGTTACAGAAATTTCGAGGCTCTGCCGCGATTATCATGCATTTTTTTTATGCGACATGGTGCAAAGTATGGGAAAATACCCCAACCGGTTATCAGACCAAAGACCAGACATTAGCTGTTGCTCTGCACATAAACTTCACGGCCCGAAAGGAACCGGATTTTTATTCCTTAATGACAACATCAAGATCCATCCATTAATTACGGGAGGCGGGCAAGAGCGTAACATGAGGTCGGGCACTGAAAATATCCATGGCATTGCAGGAATGGCTAAAGCGTTTGAAGTTGCTTACCGAGATATGGTTCAAAACACAGCGTATATCTCGGGACTGAAAAGTTATTTTGTTGAAAATCTGAAATTGAACTTTCCTGAAATAGTTTTCAATGCCTCATGCGACTTAAAAGGTTTATATAACATAATTAGTATTTCGGTGCCCGATGAATACAATAACCAAGCGATAATACAAAAGCTCGACGCGTATAATATAGCCGTTTCGGGTGGAAGTGCATGTAATTCAGGGGATGTAATCTCATCTCATGTACTCAGGTCAATTTTGCCCGATGCAACACTACCGGCCATCCGCTTTTCATTAAGCAAATACAATACATCAGAAGAAATTGACCAAACAATTGCAATTCTAAAAATAATCTTGCTGAAAAAATAATCAGAGCTTTTTCTTTACAGCGTAATTTATTACCTTTTGTGGGTTTTCTATGGCATTAATAATGGAAAAATTGTCAAACCTGTAAATCATACATGAAATATTTTCATATCCGCCGGAAGCCTTTTTTCGCAAAGCATAGTCAGAACTAAGCAAACTGGGATTATATTGAGAAATACATTCCGGAAAACTCAGCCCAAAACTTTTCAGTGCCTGTGTAAAATACATCATGATATCATACCCATGAAATGCATAATAATCGGGGTCGGTATTGTATTTATGCCTGAATTTCCTGATAAAATCAACGGTTTCTGATTTGGAATAGTCAATAAAATAGCTATCAAAGATATGCAGGTTCAGGTTCATCAGGTAATTAAGATCAAGACTCGGATATTTTTCCCATGAGGAAGGAGCAAAAAGGACAATTTTATTTTTTTGGGCAGTTTCGTTCAGGTTGCGGATATATGCAGAAACGAAAGCTTCACCTTCAGCAAGCGTTATTACAATATTGATTGTATCACGCCGTAATTTTTCCGATATTCCGGAATAGCCCTTGGCAGCGTAATCCACAATACTATATGAAAATGTTTTATTACTGTCAGAAGACAGCAATTCAGCATTTATCTTAAAGGCTTCCTGCAGACAACTGTCGGCATTTCTCCGGACTATGATCAGATTACAACCCGGATAGGTATCTGCAATAAATGAAATAACTTTGGCAGCTTCCGAAGAATCAGAGGGCACCATTTTAAAAGTATGCTTATTGCTTTTGATTATAGATTCTTTTTTTGTAAAAGGATTAATTATATTAATGCCATTTTGTTCCGCCCAGTCAGCAAAAACAGTGAAGTTGTTCATAAAAAAAGGACCGATGATAAGATCCATGTTTTTTAGCTCTGTCTTTTTTCTGATAAAAGTTTCTGCATCGGTATGTTCATTTACATCATAAACATAGACCGTCAGGTTAATTCCTGCTTTTTCAATGGAATCAATAGCAATTCGCACGCCTTCATAAAACTGAATAAAAGAAAGCGATGAATACGAAGAAACCGGAGTTTTATCAGATGCTGTATCTATGTTGTTTGATTTATCAAGATAAAAAGGTATCATTAAGGCGATACGGTATGAGCTCTGCATTCCGGTTTTACCGCAATCTATCTTGATAATGGTATCTTTCTTAACCGTATCAATCCCAATCGATGGAACTAGATCAGTGACAGACAATGGCAACCGGATCTGTTGCCCGATCTGAACATTTTCAGTCAATCCCGGATTTATCTTTTTCAACTCATCAATTGTTATATTATATTGTTTTGCGATTGAATATAACGTTTCGCCTTTCTGTACCACATGCACGCCATGAGTGTTTTCACCAATTTTTTCCGGTTTCTTTTTTTCAGGCACAGGAATACGTATCAATTGCCCGGGTTTAATCTTTTCTGTCATACCCGGATTTGAATTTAATATATCACTGACCTTAACATTATAATTAAAAGATATCTCGTAAAGTGTCTCTCCCCTGTTCACTTTATGGGAGATAAAATTTTTTGATTCATTACTTTTTTGAACAGGAATTTTCAGAACAAATCCTGCTTTAAGACCTTTTTTTACCTCGGAATTACAGTCTATAATTTCATCCATGCTTACTGCGTATGCTTTCGAAATTCCATAAATGGTCTGCCCTAAGCCCACCGTATGCAGATAATATTCAGTATTTCCGATTACCTCCGTTTTGTTGGTTTTTTCAACTTCCTGGGCAAAAACAACTGAACACAGTGAACACATGAAAACAACAGCCAATGCTCTAAACCTGATCATATTATTCCCATTCTATTGTTGCGGGTGGCTTTGAACTGATGTCGTATACCACGCGGTTAACGCCTTTTACTTTATTGATTATTTCATTGGAAATCCCTGCTAAAAATTCATAGGGCAGATGGGCCCAGTCGGCAGTCATACCATCCGTAGAATTGACAGCTCGTAGCGCGACCACATTTTCATATGTACGTTCATCGCCCATAACCCCCACCGACTGCACCGGCAGCAATATAGCACCGGCCTGCCATACATTATAATATAGATTTTCCGACTTTAATCCTTCTATAAAAATATGATCAACCTCCTGCAAAATCCGAACCTTACCGGCAGTAATATCACCAATGATACGAATACCCAAACCGGGACCTGGGAAAGGATGACGGTTGAGTATTTCGGGTTTTATACCTAACGACACTCCTACTCTCCGGACCTCATCCTTGAAAAGTGACTTCAGTGGTTCCACAATCTTGAGTTTCATAAAATCCGGTAATCCGCCCACATTATGATGAGATTTGATAGTGGCTGATGGTCCTTTGACCGAAACAGATTCGATCACATCGGGATATATGGTGCCCTGGGCAAGCCAGCGGACATCCTGTATCTGATGGGCTGCCTGATCAAAAACTTCTATAAAGGTTTTACCGATGATCTTTCTTTTTTGTTCAGGTTCTGTAACACCAGCAAGTTGCCGGAGAAAATATTCACCGGCTCTCACCCCGGTAACATTAAGCCCCATGCTCTTATAATTCTCAAGAACTGTTTCAAATTCGTTTTTCCGTAATAAGCCGTTATCAACAAAAATGCAAAACAGCCTTTCCTCAATGGCCTTATGCAACAACATAGCGGCAACACTGGAATCCACACCGCCGGACAAACCAAGAAGTACTTTGTCATGTCCTAGCAGATGTTTTAATTCGCTGACTGCAGTTTCAACAAATGAATCCGGCGTCCAGGAGCAGGTACATTGACAGATATCAACAACAAAATTTTTCAGTAACGTCATTCCTTCGGTGGAGTGGTACACTTCGGGATGAAACTGTATCCCGTATGTAGGTTCACCCTTTATCCAAAACCCCGCATAATCAACCTCCGGTGTGCTTGCAACAATCTTAAAATCAGGTGGAGCCGACAGAATGGTATCTCCATGGGACATCCACACCTGGCTGCCGGTTGTCATACCCCGGACCAATGCAGAGGATTGATCAATAAATGAAAGTCTTGCCCGGCCATACTCTCTTATTTCAGAAGGTAATACCTCACCTCCTGCTACATGTGCAAGGTATTGCGCGCCATAACATACAGCAAGCACCGGGATCCTCCCTCTGATTCCTAAAAGATCAGGAGCAGGAGCATTTTCCTGCCTCACCGAGAAAGGGCTTCCGGATAGTATTACACCTTTGATACTTTGATTGATATCAGACCTATAATGGTATGGGTGTATTTCGCAATAAACATTTAGTTCCCTTACCCGACGGGCAATAAGCTGCGTATATTGCGAACCGAAATCGTAAATCAATATCGTTTCCTGCATGGGTATATTTAATGTGCAAAATTAATAAAAATTAAGAGCAGGAATTATTTACATAAATGTATTTATTAACACAACATTATTTTCACATAATAAATTCATATAGATACCTGAAGAATATATAATAAACTCCAGACATTGAGGCAACCACAGTCACCATGGGAAATACCCTGACTGGTTTAATATCTGAATTGCCAACTGATATGAGGCTTTTGTTATGTTTCAGAAATTACCAGTCCGGCTATCCATCCCCCGCTCAGTTTTCAATATGCATCTGCCCCTTATAACTCGTTACCTTGAATTCCGTACGGCGATTCATCTGATGTTCTTCTTCCGTACACTCCACTCCATCCGCACACTTATTGATCAACACGGATTCACCATAGCCTTTAGCTTTTATCCTGCTTTTATCAATGCCCGTGCTGATAATGTAATTAACAGCCGATTCTGCTCTTCTCTGCGATAAAAGAGCGTTATATGAATCTGAGCCCCGGCAGTCGGTATGTGAGCCGAGTTCAACATTAATTTCAGGGTTGTCATTAAGGATCTTGACCAGCTTATCAAGTTCTATGGCGGCATCCTGACGAATATTCCACTTATCAAAATCATAATATATATTCCTGAGCACTATGGGCTTATTGATCACAATTTTATCAAATAACAATTCAGCAAAAATGGTATCGTGTTTGGTTGTGCAGGATGTTTTCACTTTTGTACTGCTTGCAAAATATCCGCTCCGTGTTCCGGATATTTCATATTGAGCATTACAAGCGGCAGTGGCACAGAATGTACCGGGAGCCACCTGGATAAAAGAAAGCTGGCTTTTGTCAGCAAGGTCGCTGATTTTTAAATTAACACCTTTTAAAATACCTGTTGTGTTGTCGTCAAATTTTTCTTTTGTGGTTATGGCTAAAATCAGCTTTACAGGCGGCGAATAAGAAAACCTGTAAATATCATCACAGCCTGCTCCACCATAACGATTTGACGAAAAATAACCAGATTTCCGGGATTCGGTGTAATAAATCGAAAAATCATCCTTAGGAGAGTTAATCGGGAACTTCAAATTTTCCGGAACCGACCATTGATCCTGGCTGCCTGTTGCATAAAAGATATCCAGACCGCCCATACCGGGATGACCATCACTTGAAAAAAATAAGGTTCCGTCATCGTCTAAAAATGGAAATACTTCCTTGCCGGCAGAGTTGATGACATTACCCGCGTTCTTTGGTTCGCCCCAGGTGTCGTCGTCGCGCTTAACACAGTAATAAATGTCTGATGTGCCATATCCGCCGGGCATATCCGAAACAAAATACATAATATCTCCCTTTGCATTGATGGCAGGATGGCCCACCGAATAATCAGCCGGTTTATTGTACTCAAATGCTTTTTCATCCGACCATACCCCCTTTTTATATTTCACCGAATAAATTTCAAGCCGGTTGGTGTATTCGGCCGCTGTTGAATGGTCAAAAAAACTGGTTGGATCAGGATTTATCGGTTTCATGAAGACCCGTACCATCTTAGTACGCGTAAAATACACCAGATTGTCATTTTCATCGTATATGCCAGGCCCGTTGTGATACTTGTAATTAAGATCGCTAACCGGTTTTATCGCTCCCTCGAATGTCTGATGATCAAGTGGCTTTATATAATATAACTTCAGATAAGGTTTTCCTGTCCAATTGTATATCTCATCAGCTGTATATATGTTATTGCCATATTTCCGGTCCGACGTCAATAAATATCCGTCTTCTAAGGGTATCAGACCAAAATCGGAATTTTCCGTATTAAGGTTTTTTATATTTGAAACTTCAAAAAACTCAGGATCGACAATCCATTGTTCTGCTTTAGCACAGGCAGAAACCTGCAATTCTGATTCATTATTTTTTTCAGGCCTCATCTGTCCCAATCTTTTATACTGTGCTATGGCTTCCTGATATTTACCTTCCGATTTTAATAATGCAGCATACGCTAAAACATCCGATGGTGCAGCGCTATCCAACATAACAACTTTCGACATACAGTCCATGGCTGACTTCGTATCATCAATGTTTATATAACATTCTGCCAGACTTCTCAGATCAGTAATATGGGGTACATTGTTAATAAAATGTGTTTTATAAAGTTCAATTGCCTTGGGGAACTCGTATGCAGCCATCATTTCCCGGGCTTTCTTTATGTTATCCTGAGCATTCACCTGTTCTATAAACACCAGGTCTATAAATATCATGGAAATAAGAATTACAAATGCACATTTTGTTTTCATGACTTTAAGCATTTTTTATTAAAAATACCGGGGTGTTCTCATCTTGGTATCGGCTTTCTTCAAAAATGTATATCCCAGTTCTATTTCATGACCTGAATAGTTTTTTAGTGCTGACAACGACATGGTATATGCATATCCAATCCTGAAATTTCTGGTAATATTCCATTCCGTCATAAAGATCATGGCGTTGCGGTGCCTGAGCGAGTTGTCAAGTTCTGGGTTTTTAAATATATTTGCACCAAAGCGTACACTGGTGCCGAGCCAGAACAATTCCTTGATCAGGAAAAAACAATTGATATCAATATCTGTCGGCGCCTTAAAATCTTCCCTTAATAAGAAACTGGGTTTTATTTTCAAATTTTTCCCTGCATCAAATACATAACCAGCAGTCAGAAAATAATGACGTGATTGTTTTGCAACAAGCAAATCCCTGCTTTTAAATACATCGGCAAGAAGCTCCGTGACCGAAAACCCGGCATAAAAACGGTCGGAATACGCAAAAAGCCCGACTTTGGAATCAAAACGGACCTTATTGACTCTGGTATTCGGAATTGCAGGATCATTTTTATTATCAATGGTTAGTTTTGCTCCGTCAAGTGTCAGGTTCGACATCCCCAGCGCCAATCCCATGGACATCCGCCACTTCTCGCTGAACTTGATTATATAGGAATAACTTCCAAAAATGCCCTGCTGATACTGGGCACCAATTTTGTCATTGATGAAATGTAATCCAAGCCCCATGTTTTTAAATACAGGCCCTTCGGCGCTTACCGTCTGTGTCGTTGGGGAACCGTCGAAACCGGCCCATTGTATCGAATAGGTTCCATGAATGTTGATCAGCTGCTTGGTACCGGCATAGGCAGGATTAATGATCAATTCATTGAAAATATACTGGCTGTACGGTGTATTCTGTTGTGAATATCCATAAACACTTAACAACAGAAAGACGATTAAAATATAGATTGTTTTCATTTATATATTTTTTTATTCTTAATTCATTTTAACGGAGTATGGTTACATAGCCTTTTCGTATAACCTCTTCAGCACACATATTAACCTTCAGGATATAAAAGTAGGTCCCTTCAAGTAAATCACTGCCTGTCCAGTTGCTCAGGTAGCTTTTTTGCGAAAAAACCTCATCACCCCAGCGATTAAGCACTATTACTTCATTTTCAGGATACAACTCAACGTTTTTTATGACCCACAGGTCATTTATTCCATCACCATTCGGTGAAAAAGCATTGTAAATCTCCAGTTCTATTTTTGGTTCAGCAGGAACATAAACACTTTTCTCATCTGTACATCCTTTATTGTCTGTGATCGTCACATAATAAGTCTGTGTACTCAGATTTGTAATAACAGATGTTGTTGCGCCATTGGACCAACTATAGGAGTATGGCGGGTTGCCTCCTGTAATATTTACATCTGAAGATCCGCCGTCCAACCCGGAACAATTTGCATGAGTTTCGGTGATTGTGATTTGCAGTGGCTCCGGATTAAGAATATGAATCACATTCATATTTATAAAACAACCATTGGCATCATACACGGTTATGATATACGATCCGGAAGCTAAACCTGAAAATATATTGGAAGCCTGCACCGTGCCTCCATTGATGCTGTATGATAAGACACCTGTGCCGCCACTGGCAGTAACGGTTATTTCGCCATCTTCATAATCATTACAACTTACCTGGCCAGAGGTTTCAGCATTAGCTTCGATCTGTGGCGGATCATGTAACGTTATTGGTCCAGCACTTGCTGAACACCCTTTCTGATCTGTTACAGATATAGTGTATGTCCCTGCAGAAAGGCCTGAAAAGACACCGGGACTTTGGGGCGCCCCGCCATTTATTGAATATGAATAGATCCCCGTTCCGCCGGATGCATTTGCTGTGATCTGTCCGTCCACGCCCTGATAACATTTAATCTGTGATGAAATAAAACCGCTGATCTGCAGTAATGCGGGATTTTCAATTTCAAAATCATTGGATACCGCTTCACAACCCATCTCATCATACACGGTAACTCTGTAAATGCCAAAAGACAGTCCGGTAAATATATTCGGGCTTTGCAGCGGGCCGTTGTTAAGCGAATAACTGTATGTCCCGGTACCTCCGGTCACAGTAGCAGTGATAACGCCGTCGTTGTAGTTATTACATGTTACCTGAGGGGTACCCGTAATAGTAACAGACAACTGCGGCGGATTGGCAATGATAATATCGGGTACGATTACTACAGAACATCCGTTATCATCAGCTACTGTTATTGTGTATGTTCCGGCCGGCAATCCCGTATACACATTGGAAATCTGCGGCGGTGAACTATTTAGCGAATAATAATAAGTTCCGGTTCCTCCTCCGGCAGTTACCGTAATAGTGCCGTCTGAATCATTAAAACACGAAACCTGACTGGATCCGGATGCGGAAGCACTCATGCTCGATACCGTAACTGACTGTGTGCAGGATGCACTGTTCCCGTTAATGTCGGTAACCACCCAGGTTACATCCGTTGGCACTCCGATGGGGTATGCAGATGGCGCATTGTTGGTCAGATTAAGTATTCCACAATTATCGGTAACCGAAGGCGAGCCAATGGTCACAGCCGTAGTGCATGAATTGATATCAGGCGGGCAGATAATGACAGGAAGTTCATTATCAATCACGCGCACTTTAAAAGAACATACTGAAGTATTTCCACAGGCATCAGTAGCTGTCCATATAACATTGGTTTCTCCTACAGGATAAAAGCCTGATGCATTGGAAGACTGGTTAAAGTCATTGACAATAGTTACCGAACCGCAAATATCTGAAAATACGGGTTGGAAAATGGTCACTGACGCTCCGCAAGCGCCCGGATCGCTGTAAACAATGGTATCCCCCGGACATAGTATTACCGGAGGTGTGTGGTCTGTGACAGTGAATATTGCAGTGTCCGATGCTGAATTACCGCAGTCATCAGCAACAGTGAAAATCACGGTAGCAGAAAATGTACCGCCACATTGCATATTGGGTCCATTATAATCATTGCTCCAGGTCAACCCGCTGCATTCATCAGATGCACCCGCATCAGCATGTGCAGCAAGCCAAGTGTTCAGTTCATTGATGTTGCCATTACCATCACATCCTACAGTCAGGTCTCCGGCAGGTACATCTATGACGGGACTTGCAGAATCTCGTACACTGATTGACTGTATTGCTGTGGAACTGTTTCCACAGCTATCAGTAGCTGTCCATGTACGTATTACGGTGTACTGACCTGTACATAGAATTATTGCAGTGTCATAATAGGTCAACGAAAATTCACTTCCGCAATCATCAATGGCAGTAGCTGTATAAAAAACCGGAATCATAGGACAATAAATCGTATCTGGCTCTGGCAAAGGAGAAATAACCGGTGCCGAAGCATCAAGGACATTGATTAACTGTGTTGCTGTTGAACTGTTACCACAGAAGTCTGTGGCTGTCCAGGTACGCACTACGCCGTAATGTCCTGAACAGTCAAAGTGTGTCGTCACATCATCAAAAGTAAGTGTTATTTCACTTCCACAGTTATCAGTGGCTGTGGGTGTGTTAAAGACAGGAACAGCCGGGCAATAAACAGCGCTTTCGCCTGGTAAAGGCGAAATAACAGGTGCAGTGACATCCTGAACATGGATAGTCTGTGAAGTAACCGAGCTGTTACCACAGAGATCAGTAGCCGTCCAGTAGCGCGTTATGCTGTATTGTCCTGCACACTGACCCGGAATGGTAATATCTTCATAAGTCATAGTAAAATCACTGCCGCACGCATCAGTGGCAGTGGGTGTAGCAAAAACAGGAACAGCCGGACAATCAATCGTTACGGGTGCCGGTAAGATTGAAAAAACAGGCGCCAATATGTCCCGGATGTGGATGGTCTGTGATTCCACTGAACTATTACCGCAGGCATCGGTGGCTGTCCATGTGCGGGTTACACTATACTGCCCGGGACATTGTCCGTAACTGGTCGTTTCTCCATACGATAGTATGAAACTGCTCCCGCATTCATCCATTACTGCAGGTGTAGTAAACACAGGAGTATCCAGACAACTGATCGTATCAGGTGGCGGTAACGCTGAAATAACCGGTGCTGTGGTATCATTAACATAAAAAGTCTGGGAAGTAAATGATACATTACCACAGTTATCCGATGCTGTCCAGGTACGCATTACTCTATACTGACCTGTACACTGGCCTGGTAACGTCAAATCATTATGTGTTAACGACAGGTTTCCTGCACAATTATCTGTTACAGTTGCAATAATAAATTCAGGCATTGAAGGGCAATAGATCGTGTCATTATCCGGCAAGGGCGATATAACGGGCGGAACAGTATCATTAACAATTATTAACTGGCTACAGCTGTTTGAATTTCCGGCAACATCAGTAATCTCATAGATCCTGGTAATAACTTCGGGACAACTCATACCATTACTGTTCTGGCTTAATAAAGTAAACGTTGAATCGATGATCATACTGTTATCTGAAACCCAGCCGCCGTCAGCAATGAATCCAGCAAGATCGGCATACGCATCCGGAATCTGCTCTGAGCATAATACATTGATAGCGGAAGCACAATTGATTATTGGTGGAATGCTGTCCATGACGTTTATTATATAATTGCAGGAACTCGTATTACCACATGCATCTATAGCCGTCCAGGTTACCAGAGTACTTCCCAAATTAAATATCACATTTTCTAAAGAAAACAAGGGATAAGTGCTCGTGGTTGCGCCGGTCAGCACCGCAGTTATATCAGGAACAGAACAGGTTTCTGCTGCTGTTGCATCCCAGGATGTACCGGTATGCAAATAATTTGTTCCGAAATTTGGCAATAAAAATGCTGGTACCGGTGGACAAAATATCACTGGTGCAGTACTGTCGGATATAGTAATGTTCTGTATCTGAGAGTTGGCTACGTTTCCGCAATAATCTGCCAGCAACCAGGTTCGCATGATCACAAACGAACCTTCGCAACTGCCCGCTGTCAAGACATCACTATAGGTCACATCAATGCCCGTAGAGCAGTTGTCCCATTCATCCGTGACATCACCTACATGTATGACGCTGACATCATAAATGCAGGCAGAATCGGTATATATGGTGATATCGGCAGGGACCGTAAATGCAGGTAATATCGTATCCTCTACCGTAATTACCTGTATCTGGTTGGCAGCAGCATTGCCGCAATTATCCACCATCGACCAGGTGCGTGTGATTAAATACGTGCCTTCGCAGTTGCCCGCTACCACCACATCACTATATGTTGCCTCTATGCCTGTGGAACAATTGTCCCATTCGTCCGTGACATCACCCACATGTAATACGCTGACATCATAAATGCAGGAAGAATCGGTAAATATGGTGATATCGGCAGGCGCCGTGAACACCGGCAAGATAGTATCCTGTACCGTAATCACCTGTATTTGGCTGGCAGCCGCGTTGCCGCAATTATCCATAAGCGACCAGGTGCGTGTGATTACATATGTGCCTTCGCAGCTGCCAGCTGTCACAACATCAGTATAGGTCGCATCTATGCCAGTGGAGCAGTTGTCCCATTCGTTCGTGACATCACCCACATTAAATACGCTGACATCATAGGTGCAGGCGGAATCGACATATATGGTGATATCGGCAGGGGCAGTGAAGACCGGTAATATGATATCCAGTACCGTGATCACCTGTATATGTTCTAAAGCAGCATTACCGCAATTATCCATTAGCGACCAGGTACGTGCAATTACATACGTGCCTTCGCAGCTGCCTGCTGTCACCACATCGCTGTATGTTGCCTCTATGCCTGTGGAGCAATTGTCCCATTCGTCCGTGACATCTCCCACAAGCATTACGCTGACATCATAACTGCAGGCAGAATCGGTATATATGGTTATGTCAGCAGGGGCCGTAAATGCCGGTAATATGGTATCCTGTAACGTGATCACCTGTATATGTTCTAAAGCAGCATTACCGCAATTATCCACAAGCGACCAGGTACGTGCAATTACATACGTGCCTTCGCAGCTGCCTGCTGTCACCACATCGCTGTATGTTGCCTCTATGCCTGTGGAGCAATTGTCCCATTCATCCGTGACATCTCCCACAAGCATTACGCTGACATTATAACTGCAGGCAGAATCGGTATATATGGTTATGTCAGCAGGAACCGTAAATGCCGGTAATATGGTATCCTGTACCGTGATCACCTGCACCTGTTCTACAGCGGCGTTGCCGCAGTTATCCACCAGCGACCATGTGCGTGTGATTACATGTGTGCCTTCGCAGCTGCCCACTGTCACAACATCAGTATAGGTCGCATCTATGCCAGTGGAGCAGTTGTCCCATTCGTCCGTGACATCACCCACATATAATACGCTGACATCATAAATGCAGGCAGAATCGGTAGATATGGTGATATCGGCAGGCGCCGTAAACACCGGCAAGATAGTATCCTGTACCGTGATTACCTGTATTTGATCGGATGCCGTATTGCCACAATTATCCGTAAGCGACCAGGTGCGTGTGATTACATACGTGCCTTCGCAACTGCCCTCTGTCACCACATCACTGTATGTTGCCTCTATGCCAGTGGAGCAGTTGTCCCATTCGTCCGTGACATCACCCACAAGCATTACACTGACATCATAAATGCAGGCAGAATCGGTATATATGGTGATATCGGCAGGAACCGTAAATGCCGGTAATATGGTATCCTGTACCGTGATCACCTGCACCTGTTCTACAGCGGCGTTGCCGCAATTATCCACCAGCGACCATGTGCGTGTGATTACATATGTACCTTCACAACTTCCTGCTGT
>Ga0209717_1000114_pt1 | contig 99406 bp, 79 predicted proteins | sample AD_UKC048_MetaG_FD_184418 | JGI IMG/M metagenome (GOLD analysis project Ga0209717, IMG submission 184418) | Active sludge microbial communities of municipal wastewater-treating anaerobic digesters from USA - AD_UKC048_MetaG (SPAdes) (version 2) | ecosystem: Engineered > Bioreactor > Anaerobic >... | reverse complement strand
TATTTGCTACTTAATAAGTTTTATAAAATTATTTATGAACTCGTTATGAACAATTTATATTTGCTACTTATTAAAGAAATTCCTAAGGTTTTCCTTGATTTGTCTCAATTTTTAAAATTAACATCCGTTATACAATAGTGAAATAATAACTCAAAAGTATTAAATTTTTATAATCAACAAATATTTATAAAAAAACTTTTTAACAGGTAAACTGTTATTAAAGAATTAACATGTTATCAGGCAGTACTTTGAAGCAGGGCACACCAGTTTATTTTCCCAGCCATTTTTCAATCTTCTCGTTGGTCAGCATGATATAATTGACTTTTTCTTCAACTACGGCATTATTGACGAACATGATCACAGGCAGATTATATCCGGCAAGCATGACAAAACGTTCTCCTTTCAGCATGATATGGGGAATATCCTCTGTTTTGGTATCATCGAAAAACGAATCCATATCTTTTTCTTTTCCGTTCAGAACAAAATAGAATGGAATCTGTGGATTCTGTTTATTCAGAATATGAATTTTATAGGCAGCCACCCTGCAATGTTTACATCTGAGGCTCATAAACGCAATGATATGTTTCCCGCTGCGCAAATCAGTTTCCGGGGCTGCAATGTCGGTGCTTGTGTACAGGGTGTCGAGTTCCAGTTTGTACCCGGTAGTTTCTTCCTGAAAACGGTACGAGGCGATAAAATCGGGCGGATTTAATATAAAAGGCAGGCAAAGAGATACAATTGCACCGGCGATGATAATAATTTTCTGAAACCTATAGGTGATATCATGTTTTACTAATAACAGCAGTACCGCAACAGCCATCATCACCATGTTTTTTATGATGGATTCCAGGGGCGTCATTTCTAAATAATTACCGAAGCACTTACAGTTTCCTTTGTTTCCTTCAAGTAACAACTGTATAAAAAGATATATGGTAAAGGCAGCCAATAAAGCAATGACGGCTTTTAATGTAAATCTCCTCATTTTGACATTAAAAATGAGCATAAGGCCCAGGAAGAACTCCAAACCGATAAATAACCTTGAGATGAGCGGTGCGGTTTTCCATGTGGCAACGCCCATGTCAATAAAGGTGAGTTCAAACAATTCGATGGGGTAGAGTTTGGTCAGGCCGGAAATGATAAATACCATGCCGAGCATGATACTTAATACGCTGAAAATAATTTTCTTAATCATTGTTCTGTTAAAAACCATATTTGTCAATAAGATAAACTAAAGCCGCCATGGAAGCAGCGCCAAGTTGCAGTTCCCTTTTGTTTACCGCTTCAAAAACATCGGTGGAGGCATGTTGGTAATCGAAGTACCGCTGTGAGTCGGTCATAAGTCCGAACAGAGGGATATCCAGGTCTTTAAGGAAACTGATGTCAACAGCTGAATGTCCCTGAATAAAAAGCCACAAACCATATTCTAGCAGCAGGGGTTTCCACTCTGCAAGTCTTTGGGTCACCTGTTCACCTGCATCATAGCAAAATCCCTGGGGCGTAAAGCCTCCTGCATCACTTTCTATGGCTGCAATATGTTTTTCAGCTTTGCTCATGACGGTTTCGGCATATTTACGTCCTCCCCGCTGGGCCATTTCTTCATCCATGAATTCCACTATACGCAGGGTGTGTCTGAGTTTAATATCAAGTTTTTTGAAAATCCTCAGAACTTCCATTGCCTGTACTACCCCGGCGCCGTCATCGTGAGCGCCTTCGCCATTGTCCCAGGCATCAATATGAGCGCCCACCACGATGATCTGATCGGGAAACACCGTTCCTGTTAATTCTCCTACAACGCTGTATGATGCCGTATCTTCCTTTTCGGAGCAGGTGGACAACAGGTAAAGTTCCAGAGCAGTATCTTCTTTTAAGAGTTGGCTGAGCAGGTCAGCGCTCTTTATACCAATGGCAAAGGCCGGAATTTTGCTGGTGCTGTCGAAGTAGTGCATGATGCCGGTATGCGGAAAATCGTGATCGGCGAGGGTGAGCGACCGGTTTATGGCAGCTACTCCTCCGTACAATGCAGCCTGCGAGGCGCCTGCATATCTCTGGTCGGCGGCGCCGCCATAGGCAGGGAAGGTAGAATATGTTGAGGGATTGGCTGGCCGGTTAAAAAAAACGATTTTCCCGCTCACCTTATCTTTTCCCAGTTTTTTAAGCTCTTCAAAATTTTTCACTTCCACCACCCGGGCTTTCATGCCTTTTTTTCCGGTGCCCACAGCGCCACCTAAAGCACATACGGAAAGATCGTAATGACCTTTATCTGACAGGATTATTTTGCCTGTCTCTTTCGTGCCACGTTTCCAGTTACGAACGGTATGAGCCATGGTATAGACCGTGTCGGCGCCATTTTCGGCTAACACTTTTTTTGTCCAGTCGGCTGCCCTGAGCGATTGCGGCGAACCGCCTATTCTCCCGCCAATGTTTTTACACAGATAAGCTAAGTTGTCGTAAGCAGCATAATTGGTAAGCGCTTCGGTGAAAATCTTGCGGATTACGATCGAATCATTTTTCTGAGAAAACAACACAGAAGCGGTACAAATGATAAAAAATGATGTCAGGATTATTTTTTTCATAATACATAAATAAAAACCCCGTGGTAAAATTACCACGAGGTTTTGTATTTTATCCAAAAAATCGGAATTATTTTATTACCGATATTTTTTGACTGCTGATCTTATCGCCGCGGATGATTTTCAGGATATAGGTTCCGGTGGCAAGTGCGTCAACATTAAGCGTATGATTATTACCAAAAATATATTCTGAAGTGACTAATTTACCATAAACATCATAAAGCATCATTTCTGAATTTTCTGCATTAAGAATGGTCACAATATCATATGCGGGATTTGGGTATATCATGAGGTTGTCATCATTGCCGGCTTCGCTGAGCCCGGTTCCGCTTGCTGTATTTATTTTATCTATAAATAAATTGTTTCCGTAATCACTGATTGCATGGAATCTGATAATTAAATCGGACTGACCGGCAAAGAAGCTTAGGTTGATGGTATTGGTTGCCCATTGACCGGAGGTGGGTGTGAATGATGATGATGATGCCGGAGCTGTTGACAAGGTACTTCCTGCCTTGTCGAAAAGGCTTGTCCAGCTTGATCCGCAGTTATTTGATATCTGAACCTGAAGCCTGTCATCATAACCGGACTGGTACTGGGCATAGGCATGGTCGAATGAAAGATGATACGTTGAAACACCCGACAAATCAAGTCCATAAATGTACAAATCATTTTCAACGCCTGTCTGAGCAGCATAAAAGTTCATCCGTGCCGATCCGGTGCCGATACCAAAAGAACTAGTGGCATGTCTGGCCCAATAATTACCATCTACCACCCAGCCGGCAGGAGGAAATGACGTACTGGTAAATTCTTCGTTTACCGGCGTTGTGCTGAAGGTCAGAAACCCGTTATAGGTTGCGGAGTAATCATCATTGAGGGCATTCAGGTCGTTTACGCCGTTGGGCATGGTGGTAAAACATTTTACCACATGTGATCCCTGTGCCGGCGTAATAGGGTTGGTGATCGTGACGTTGGTTGTTGCTCCCGGCGCCAGGGAACCTGACCAGTTTTGAGATACGGTAGCCCCTCCGTCGACGGTATAATTGATTATTGCACTTGTGAGTACATCCGTACCTTTGTTTTTCAATACCACCGTTGGCGTAATAGTATTTGTGGAACAATGCAATAATGGTAAACCCGACACAGAGCTTATAGAGGCGTCAATGGCAGGCTGATTCATCAGGCATCCGCTTCCTGAAATAATTTCCTGGTTGCCTTCGGATACGAAGGCGATAATTTCAAGTTCGGCTAAATTAACCGGCACGCTGGTGTAAGCAGCGGGAACAGTGTACGTGATGGTGGTGTCTACTTTCAGGGTGCCCGATGCGGTATTGGTATTTTTTATGGTAACACCCCACTGTCCGGTCAACATATGCCTGAGCATATGCTGGTGCAGGTACTGACCATCGGGAGTGACCATGGTGGGATTGCCGCTTGAGCCCGATTGTGGCCCTTTTATGTTGTTCTGCAGGATGGCAATATTTAATTTGTTTGTGGTAACCGTGCTGTTTCCGGTGTAATATACCTGACAGTGAATGGTAAGTACCCTGGTGACATAATCTACCTGGGCAGACACGCCAACATTGAGATAGGAGGGTTGTCCCAGAATGGTGGTGGAAGCGGCAGTCCAGTTGGTGCGCGACATGGCTGTTCCCCCTGATGATTGTCCCATACCCGAAAAAACATGGCGGTTTACCGTCCCTGCCGGGTAAGCGGTCAGATCCGATTGTGAAGCAATAGCCGATCCGAATGAAGTCCTGTAATCTGGCTCCCCGGCATCGGGCGTGGCATAACTGCCCGTGTGAATGGCAATTACGTAAGCATTATTTGGATTGGATGTCATAATAGTACTTGCTACTTTATGCCCCAGAGGACAATAGCCGCAATGTATACCTGTGAATTCTTCAAGTATGACATTTTTGTTTTCAGGAGTTGTGCTCACCGGTATTTGCGCATTCAGGCTGATAACAGGGAGTACAAGCAATAAAAAAAGTAACATTTTTCTCATAAAAAAACTTTTTAAAGGTTAATGGAATGTGTATTTGAATATTAATGCAAAGATATGAAATTCAATGCAAACTTACATAAAAAAATATTTTTAACGTACCTGAACGCCTAAATATAAAAAAGCATTTATATACAACGAATATACATACCAGGTATTAAACAAATCATAATACGGTTCAACCGCATTGTTCTGCTTTGACAAAACCCTAAAAAACATTGAAATTCAATGACAAAATAAGAATCGGTCAGTTTGTAGGCTGACCGATTACTTCTATCTGATTAAAATCCGAATATAGTATGCGCAAGTTAAATGCTGGCAGGGAATTATGGCAGATGATGCTTATAACTGCCGGCGCAAAACATTTTTATTAAAAACGTCTTCTAATGTTTTAGGCACGTTTTTAAACAGGCTGGTCAGTATCATAGCCGAAATGATATAGGGTTTAAATCCTGCTTCGATATAGGTCGGAATGCGGTACTTTTCAAAAACAGATTTTTCCACTTCGCCTTCTTTACAGGATACCCCTGAAATATCGGCCGGTAAACAATGCATGTACAACGCTTTGCCCTCTTTGGTATGCTTCATGTTTTCTTTATTACATTCCCAGTCTTTGTGTTTGGCATTGTTGGCGAGACATTGTTTTTCCAGGGTTTTCAGTCCCTCAGCATCGCCGCTGAGGAGGAGTTCTGTACGTTTTTGCATCACGGAATAGGGCGCCCAGCTTTTGGGGTAAACGATATCAGCATTTTTAAAAGCTGTATCCATGTTTTTCACGACTTTAAAACTTCCGCCGCTTTCAAGGGCATTTTTAAAGGCTATGTCCATCACTTCAGGTATCAGGTCATAACCTTCAGGGTGTGCGAGTTCTACATGCATGCCAAACCTTGACATCAAACCGATGATGCCTTGTGGCACCGACAAGGGTTTTCCGTAGCTTGGTGAATAGGCCCAGGTCATCGCTATTTTTTTCCCTCTGAGGTTTTCGAGCGATCCGAAATGCTTTTTCAGATGCAGCAGGTCAGCCATGGACTGGGTAGGATGGTCTATATCGCATTGCAGGTTGACGATAGCCGGACGGCAGGGGAGTACCTTGTGCTTAAAACCGTCGTCAAGGGCTTTGGCCACCTCAAGCATATAGGTATGTCCCTTGCCTAGAAACATGTCGTCGCGGATGCCGATGACATCGGAAAGAAAGGAAATCATATTGGCAGTTTCCCTGACGGTTTCGCCATGGGCAATCTGCGACTTGGTCTCGTCAAGGTCCTGCACGGCCATTCCCAGCATGTTACATGCCGAAGCAAAAGAAAAGCGGGTACGGGTGGAGTTGTCACGAAAATTGGAGATTGCCAGCCCGGAGTCAAAGAGGCGCGGGGAGATGTTCTGATCTCTCATGGCTTTTAATACCTCGGCAACCAGCAGTATCACATTCAGTTCATCCGATGTTTTATCCCATGTCAGCAAAAAATCTTTAGCATATAAAGATGTTTTAAATCTTTTTATTTCATTAATTAAATCCTGAATTTTTTCCATATTATATATTTTTAAAATGATGATGCGTAAGCTGCATAAAATGCCGAAGCTGTGACCAGGTCGCTGACCGCCACTTTTTCGTTGGGTGCGTGGGCAAGCACCTCATTACCGGGACCGAATCCGATCACAGGTATTTTGTACATCCCGTTGATGGTGACTCCGTTGGTTGAGAAGGTCCATTTGTCGATGACAGGTTTTTGATCATAAAGCTGCTGATACGCGTTAATACCTGTCTGTACTGCGTTGTGGCTTTCTTCAATTTTCCAGGTCGGGTAATATTTTTCCATGCCATAATTCAGGCCTGTATATGCCGTTCCGTCATAATAAAGTATTTCGGCGACAGCATCCATATCTTTGATAATCTCCCTGATTTCCTGCATGGCCGATTCTTTGGTCTCTCCCCATGTCAAACGGCGGTCGAGATGGATCTTTGCATAATCAGCCACCGCACACAACGAAGGGCTTCCCGATACAAACTCTGACAGAGCAACCGTTCCTTTACCTAAAAATTCATCAAAGGCAAGACGTTCGTTGAGTTTTTCAATTTCCAGGCAAACACGCGATGCCATATAAATGGCATTTTTACCCCGTTCCGGTGCAGAGCCATGGGATGATACGCCTTTAAAAGTTATTTCAATCTCCATGCGCCCGCGGTGTCCGCGGTATATCTTCAGGTTAGTGGGTTCGGTACTGATGACTACATCGGGAACAATCTTGTCTTCCTCGATGATATATTTCCAGCAGAGCCCGTCACAGTCTTCTTCCATAACACTGCCGACACAGTAAAGGGTCATGTCGTTGCCGGGCCCCAGTTCTTTTAATATCCTGCCAGCAGTAACAAAAGCTGCAGGGCCGCCTTTCTGGTCAACCGTGCCTCGCCCGTGAACAAAGCCCTCTTTTATCAGGCCGTTCAACGGATCGAACGACCAGTTGGCCATGTTGCCGATGTCAACGGTGTCGATATGCCCGTCAATAGCCAGGATCTTTTTCCCGTTTCCGATACGCCCGATAACATTACCGAGGCCATCGATACTAACTTCGTCAAAACCGGCCTGTTTCATCTGAGCGCTTAATACCTGTGCCACTGCTTTTTCCTGTCCGCTGAGGGACTTGGCTTTGATTAGCGCTGAAAGATTATCTGCTGTATAATCCTGATACTTTTCTGATAATTCTCTGATTTTTTGTACGGAAATATTCATATTACATCTGTTTTTTTGGCAAAATTAGCACAAAAATAATGACCAACCCAAATAAAATTGAGTTGGTCATTATAAAAAATCTTACAACGAAATATTATTCTTTTTCGGCAAAAACGAGCTTGTATACTATGCCGGCCAGCATGGCTCCCACAAGAGGCGCCAGCCAGAAAAGCCACAACTGCCCCATAGCGTCGCCGCCTGCAAAGATAGCCTGGCTGGTGCTGCGGGCCGGATTTACCGATGTATTGGTGACCGGAATACTGATTAAATGTATCAAAGTAAGCCCCAAGCCAATGGCGATACCTGCAAATCCTTTTGGCGCCTTGGGGTGCGTGGCGCCCAGGATGATGATCAGGAACATAAACGTCATCACTATTTCTGTGATCATGGCCGAGAGCATATCGTAACCGCCGGGAGATAATGCACCGTAACCATTCGATGCAAAGCCTCCGGTTTCAAAACCTTCTTTACCACTGGCCATAAGATACAGAATAGCTGCACCCGTGATACCACCCAGCACCTGTGCTACAATATATGGTATCAATTCTTTTTTATCGAAACGTCCCGCAATCCATAACCCCAGCGAAACAGCCGGATTGAGATGACAACCCGAAATATGCCCGATAGCATAGACCATGGTGAGTACCGTAAGCCCGAAAGCAATGGCAACACCAACAAAACCAATGCCGAGTTCAGGGTAAGCAGCTGCCAGCACTGCGCTGCCGCATCCTCCAAGAACCAGCCATAAGGTACCGATAAATTCTGCAACAAGTTTTTTCATGTTTTTCAATTTTTATAGTTAATATGGTCAGAACAAAAATATTATAAAATTTTTATATCATTCCAAATGTTTTTTTATTTAACATTTTTTATGATACAGGATATAAAACTACTTATTGAGACACCCTCATCAGAGTCCATAAAAAATTTGTAATTTTGCAAAATAATATTATTATGTCTGATATAATTAAAATACTTCCCGATAATGTGGCCAACCAGATTGCGGCTGGAGAGGTGATACAGCGTCCTGCCTCAGCCGTGAAAGAGCTGCTGGAGAATGCCATTGATGCAGGCGCCGATGATATTCAACTGATTATCAAAGATGCCGGAAAAACCCTGATACAGGTGGTGGATAACGGTGCCGGGATGTCGGAAACCGATGCCCGTTTGTGTTTTGAACGTCATGCTACTTCAAAAATCAATGAAGCAGGCGACCTGTTCAAAATCAGTACCTTTGGTTTCAGAGGCGAAGCGCTGGCCTCCATAGCAGCAGTGGCTCAGGTGGAAATGAAAACCAAAAGACGTACGGACGATGTTGCCACACTTATTGTTATTGAAGGCTCAAACGTCAAAGAACATACCTCCTGCAGCGCTGCCGACGGAACTTCCTTATCGGTGAAAAATCTTTTTTTTAATGTTCCTGCGCGCCGTAATTTCCTTAAATCGGATACAACGGAAACCACGTACATCATTGAAGAATTTCACCGGGTAGCCCTGGTGTATCCCGAAATAAGCTTTTCTTTTTATAACAACGGAAAACTGCTTACCCGGCTTGACAAAATGCCGTTGCGGCAACGCATTAATTCGGTGTTCGGACAAAATTACGGTGAGAAGCTCATCGCTTTGAGCGAAGACACTAATGTGGCCGACATAAAAGGATTTATCGGGAAACCTGAATTTGCACGAAAAACCAGGGGGGAACAGTATTTTTTTGTCAACAAGCGTTTCATAAAATACCCTTACCTGAATCATGCCGTTGACAAGGCCTATGCTGAGCTCATACCTGACCAGAGTTATCCTTCATATTTTATCTATATCACAATAGACCCGAAAAATATAGATGTAAACATACATCCGGCAAAAACCGAGGTCAAGTTCCAGGATGAAAAAATATTGTACAGCATATTAAAAGGGAGCATCCGGAAATCCTTCGGGTCGTTTAATATTACACCAAGCATAGACTTTGAAGCCGAAAGAGCGCTGGATTTCGGTGATATTGGCAAACCCGATGTGATAAAAATCCCTACTGTTAAGATAAATCCCGATTATAATCCTTTTCAAAGCAACCGGAGCGGAAGCCCTTCCGGGGATTTTCATAAACCCGTGGATAAAAACCTAAAAAACTGGGAAACCCTGTATGAATTGGGAAAAGAGATTTCTGCCATCCAAAAAGATAATGATGATGATAACAATGAGGAACAAAAAGAAATCCCTCTGGATTTTGAACAGGAATCATTTTTCTGTTTCGGAAAAAAATTCATCATTACCCCGGTGAAATCAGGTCTTATGTTCATTGATATTGTGAATGCCCGCGAACGTATCCTTTATGAAAGATTTCTTCAGACCGCCGAAAATCAGAATCCTTCGTGCCAGCGCCTGCTGTTTCCGGGAACGTTGTTGCTGAACCCTGCCGATGCGGAGTTACTTGCCGATATCATGAAAGATATGAGCCTGCTGGGATTCGATATTGAGGCTTTCGGAAAAAATACCTTTGTGGTCAACGGGGTGCCTGCTGATCTTTCAGACCACGACATCAATGAAACCATAGAACGGCTGTTGGAAAGTTACAAAAAGAATCAACTGGAAGCACATTATGAAAAAAGTATCAACCTGATCCGCTCATTAGCCCGGAACCTCGCAGCCAAAACCCCGTTACACTTGTCCTACGAAGCTATGCAGATGCTCGTTGGCGAGTTATTCGCCTGTTCCATGCCACCGACCTCGCCTTCAGGAAAAAAAGTACTGTTCATATTAAGCTTCGAGGAAATAGAAAAGAAATTTAAATAGTATCCTTTAGTAAAAAAGTTGTATATTTGTTAATAATAATCTTAAAATTAAAATTTATGAAAAAGTTATTTATCGCTTTATTAGGTGTTTTTGCAATGGGACAATATGTTTATTCCCAGGCAAATGAAGGCAGTGTTGAATTTGATAAAGCAGACCGGCCTGCCGTAATCGGTGAATTTGCTTATACTACCGATGTGGTCGAAGAAACTGTTATTGCTGACCTGAAAGAAAAAGGCATCAAGAAATACAGCAGCAAAAAAGGTTTTATGATCTTTGAAGAAGCCCTGTTTACTCAGATTTCAGCCAATAAAATCAATTTTTATGTAAAAGTTGAGGAAAAGAAAAAAGAAAAAGAAAAAACCGTACTCACGTTTATGGTCAGCTATGGACTGGATAATTTTATCAGCAGCGCCATGGATGCAACCATTATCAATAACACCAAAACATATATGAATGGCCTGGCTCCTAAGTTTGCCGCCACAAAACTGGGTAAAGATATTGATGCCCAGCAGAAAGTTTATGACAAAGCGGTAAAAGAATATGAAAACCTTGTGAGTGATGGCGAATCACTGGCTAAGAAAAAAGCAGATATCGAACAGGAAATATCGAAAAATAAAACCGACCAGGAAGCCCAAAAAGCATTAATGGCAAAAGAAAAGGCAAATCTGGAATTGTTGCAGGGACAGAAAAAATAAAAAGACACCGGTAATCAGGATAAAAAAGCCGTCAGCATGATGTTCTGACGGTTTTTTTTGTGTAAAATTGCATATAAATTCTTTTTTCCTTGACAACAACCTTTTTTTACCTTATTTTTATCACTTCATCCCAAAAAAAAATACTATGAAAAAGAAATTACTTTTTTGGATACTGTTTGCAGGAATGTATACAGCTACCGAAGCACAATGGATACTGCAGTCGACCGGATTTCCTGTTACGTCACGCGGAATAAGAGATATATGCGCCGTAGATACCAATGTGGTCTGGGCTTTAGGTTATGACGGAAGTACAGCCAGCGCTCCCCAGATACAGGAGTTTACCCGTACTACCAACGGCGGCGCCAAATGGAAAGCCAGCAGCATTCCCGGTTATACCGGCTCAGGCCTGGCGATGATCAGTGCCGTTGATTCGATGAACGCATGGATACCTGTATGGTATGCCAACGGTGGCGGGACTATCATTCATACCAGCGACGGCGGAGCTACATGGACGCCACAGCCCACTGCTATTTTTACCGCCCCCAATGGCTTTCCCAATGTAGTGCATTTCTGGAATATCAACGAAGGCTTTTGTATGGGCGACCCCAATGGTGGTTATTTCGAAATCTATACCACTGTTGATGGCGGAACAACCTGGGTGCGCGTTCCCCAGGCCAACATACCACCTCATCTTAGCGCAGAATACGGCACCACCGGCCTGTACTCTGTGGTGGGCGACATCGTTTGGTTTACCACCGGCAAAGGGCGGGTTTATAAATCGGTTGACAAAGGCCATCACTGGACCGTCAGCGCTACCGGAAATGCGTCACAGCAGATGCAGATCTCTTTCAGGGATGCCAATCACGGCATAGTAAAAGTAAACGTATCGCCCTATGATACCTATTTTACCATTGACGGCGGCGCCACCTGGCAGCCATTGGTATTTTCAGGGACTTTTTATGCCAACGACTTCTGTTATGTTCCAGGAACCACGTCCACCTACATTTCTGTCGGCGCTGATTATGTCAACAGTTTCCAGGGTACATCATACAGCACGGATGAAGGCCTTAACTGGAACGTGATACCCCTGTCGGATACCACCCAGTTTCTGGCAGTGGATTTTGTCGATGTAAACCACGGATGGGCCGGCGCCTTTAATACCGACAGCGTTACCGGTGGTATGTGGAAATATAACGGAAATATATTTGTTTTTGATTCCTGTGCCGGGTTGGCAGCTCTTTTTACCCCAAGCGCCGATACTCTTGATCTGGGCACTTCCGGCTTATGTGTTTTTAATGACCTGAGCACCGGCAACCCTTCGGCCTGGAATTGGGATTTTGGCGACGGAAGTACTTCTTTTTCACAAAGTCCAAGCCATACCTATACCACAACGGGTACGTTCACGGTTGGGCTTACCGTTACCAAAGGCAGCGCCTGCACATCTTCGTATGCCGGAACCGTCGTTGTAATTAATACCTCTGGAATCGTAAAGATCGACGACGCCCCTGCGGTGCAGATCTGGCCCAATCCGGCAAAGGATGTGCTGCATGTTTCTGCTGGTACAGCGATAAAAAACATTGAAATATATAACAGCCTGGGACAAATTGTCCAAACGGAACCCTCGGGGGAAATGCGACTGGAAATTAATACAGGTAATATGGTATCCGGCATATATTTTATCCGGATTTCAACAGAAAAGGGTCAAACGGGAAAGAAAATTATTATCGGGAATCAGTGACAATTTTACTGGTATTATTTAAGGGCATCTCTAATAACCTTGATCGGGCGCCTCTAAAAACAAAAAAGTTCGAGGCAGTCGAAGTTCTGAAAACCGCAGTGTACTGAGCGTACATGAGGATTTGAAGAACGAAGATGAACGAAGAAATTTGAAGTTTTTAGAGGTGCCCTTAAAAGACTCTAATATCTTTGGCCTGTCATAACTGACAGATCAGAAGATATAACATCTCTTAGTTAATAAAATTTTATCAGGTCAGTTTTATTTATAAATGCTTTTGGTATTTTTACCCGATTATATGGGATATATGCTAAAGATTAAAATAATATTTATAATATTTATACTTTTTGCAGGTTTTCTTTTTTCTGAAGAGGATCCCAAAGTTGATTTTCCCGACATTCCGCCGGCAGGGGTCAAATGGGTGGATTCTGTATTGCATAAGCTGACACCGGAACAACGCATAGCACAGCTTTTTATGGTGGCTGCCTATTCCAATATGAGTCTGAAAGACAACGAGAAAGTCACCGAACTGGTTAAAACATATAACATTGGAGGAATTTGTTTTTTTCAGGGAGGCCCCTTGACACAGGCACGTTATACCAATTACTGGCAGTCTGTTTCCCAAACGCCTTTGTTCATAGCCATTGACGGAGAATGGGGGGTAGGCATGCGGCTTAAAGACAGCGCTGTTTCTTTTCCCAGGCAAATGACGCTGGGCGCTGTACAGGACAATAAACTGATCTACGCCATGGGTGAGGAAATAGGAACCCAGTGCAAAAGGCTGGGAATACATATCAATTTTGCCCCCGTGGTTGATATTAATTCCAACCCGGCTAATCCGGTAATCAACAGCCGTTCGTTTGGCGAGGATAAAAAAAACGTGGCTGCCAAAGCGCTGTCATACATGAAAGGCATGCAGGACAAAGGTGTGATAGCCACTGCCAAACACTTCCCCGGCCATGGCGATACGGATAAGGATTCGCATACTACGCTGCCTGTCATACATCACGCCAGGAGGGAAATTGACAGTGTTGACCTTTACCCATTCAGAAAGCTCATCAGCAACGGATTGTCAGCCGTGATGGCCGGGCACCTGTTTGTACCGGAACTTGATACCACCTCCAATCAACCATCATCCTTATCCAAAAAAGTAGTACATGATGTGCTGATCTCGCAGATGGGATTCAAAGGCCTGATCTTTACCGATGCTCTGGGCATGAAGGGCGCCAGCGAAAATTCAAAACCAGGCGAAATGGAGCTTAAAGCATTGCTTGCAGGGAATGATATTCTGTTAATGTCTGAGGATGTCCCCCTGGCCATCACCTATATAAAAAATGCTATCGACAGCGGACAAATAACTCAGAAATTCATTGATGATAGATGCAAAAAAGTCCTGACCTTTAAGTATAAAGCAGGGCTGGCCAAATACAAACCGGTAAAACTCAAAAACCTCTATGCTGACCTGAACAATATAAAGTCGAAGATCATAAATACGAACCTTTATCAGGCGTCAGTTACCATAGTGAAGAATACCTTTCACATACTGCCTGTTAAAAACCTTGAAAATCAGAAAATTGCGGAGATATCTTTCAATGCGGATTCGTTGAATACTTTTGCTATATCGGTTGATAATTATGCGCCTGTAAAGCATTTCAGCTTTGACAAGACCTTTGATACCACGGCTTTTCCGGAGCTGAAGGAACAGTTAGCCGAAAGCAACCTCGTGGTGATTACGGTTCACCAGACTTCTTTTACATCCTCCAATAATTATGGATTTTCGCCCGAAATTATCAGATTTATCGGGGAGATCAAGAAAAGTAAAAGGGTGATCCTGAACTTGTTGTGTAATCCTTATGCCCTGGCTAAGCTGAGCGATACTTCTGAAATCAGCGCCATACTGGTTTCGTATCAGGGCAATAAGTCCACGCAGAAAATCTCTGCTGAGGCGATATTTGGAGGCATTAACGTTAATGGAAGACTGCCCGTTACGGCTTCAGCACAGTTTCCTGTCCGTACCGGGTTTAAAACCAATTCATGCCGTTTTACCTATACTTTTCCTGAAATGTCGGGGGTCAATGAAAGCAGCTTATTTAAAATTGATTCTATAGCAAAGCAGGGAATCAAAAATGAGATATATCCCGGCTGCCAGATACTGATAGCCAGGAACGGCCAGGTATTCTACAATAAATCTTTCGGGTATCATACATATGATAAAACCACCCCTGTAAAAAACAGTGACCTGTATGATGTGGCTTCCCTGACCAAAGTCCTGGCTACCACGGTTGCCGTGATGAAACTTTACGAAGAAGGTAAAATAAATATTGACACCACTCTGGGCTTTTATCTGCCGCAACTCGGCAAATCCGACAAGGCCGGTATCACCCTCAGAAACCTGATGATACACCAGGCAGGGCTTAAAGCATGGATTCCTTTCTATAAAAAAACATTCGTCAACGATACCTTAGATTCATGCATATACAAACCGGTACGTTCGGATGATTATCCCTACCGTGTGGCAGACAGCCTGTACATCAACAAAAACTATAAAGACTCTGTTTTCAAAGAAATAATCAATTCGGAATTGAGAGCCACAAACGATTACGTTTATAGCGATCTGGGATTTTATCTGCTGAAAGATATCATTGAACGTATCACGGGTGAACCTTTGGTCCGCTATCTGAAAAAGCATTTTTATGAATCGCTGGGACTAAGTACCCTGTGTTACCAGCCGCTGAACTATTTTGACACCTCGCGAATCGTACCCTCTGAAATTGATACCGCCTTCCGTAAACAGTTGTTATGGGGCGATGTTAATGATCCGGGAGCTGCGATGCTTGGCGGAATAGGAGGGCATGCCGGGATTTTTTCCAACGCCAATGATATTGCCATACTGATGCAGATGCTGCTCAACGAAGGCGATTATGGAGACCACCGTTACCTGATGCCGGCGACTATTGAAAAATTTACTTCCTACCAGACCGATGACAGCCGCCGGGGCCTTGGATTCGACAAGCCGGTCCGCGATAAAAGCCAGGGAGGCCCCACTTGCCCGGAAGCTTCGTCTGCAAGTTACGGGCACTCCGGCTTCACGGGAACCTATGTATGGGTAGACCCTGAATATAAACTCGTATACGTGTTTCTGTCGAACCGAACCTATCCCTATTCGGCCAATAATAAACTGGTAACCTCCGGCATCCGCACGGAAATACAGAAAGTTATTTATAAAGCCATCATGAAGGCGAAAAAAGGTTAATCTTTCTCGCAAAGACGCAGAGAGAGGTTTATTTCTCGCAAAGACGCAAAGACGCTGAGGGAGATTTATTTCTCGCAAAGACGCAGAGGCGCAGAGTAAAATCCTTTTATCCCCATAACCTGCATTTTAAACCCCGGTTAAATCGTAAAGCTATTATAAAGCGCAACCTGTGGACTAATATTTTGGGGGTTACCCTTTAATTCTTTGGCGAACACTGGTTGGTGTATAATGTTTATATGATACCTGTTTTTGCAAAAAATCAAACTAACAAAACTTATTTATTTTCTTGCAACTTATAATTTCAACAATTATATGTAAACCGGGTTTAATGAAAAATACGCCAATTTTAAAGAAGATATTTTGTATTTCAATAGGAGAGGATTAAAAATATTGCATGGATTCCGGGTCAAAATACTAAGAAATCCTCACTTTTGATTTACTAAGTTATTATTATTTAATATTTTACATTACAATGAGTCACTTTAATTATTTTGTACATTGCTTGGCTATAATATGAAATCCGATTGTGTAGATAGTGATTAATAGGTAAAATTATTAACCACGTTATATAAATATAAAACTGATATTTTAAAACGATTTTAATAAAAGTTCCGATAAAGATTAATTGAAAAAATAGGAGCAAATCTGACTGAGAACGGAAATTTTAAAAAATTCAGCAAAAAAAACGCCTATAGACAATAATTCATAATTGTAAATACTTAAAAGTACTTAACATTTGTAAATTAGAATAGTGTTAGAAATGTAAATTACAAAAGTAAACATATGATGTAATAAACTGTAATACTGTTAAATACACAAATATGAATACATTTGTAAACTTGCCATCTAAATATACACATGTAATTTGTTACTAATAATAATTGTAAATCAGTATATACATTGTAAAAACAATACTAAATTTATCTTAACAAATTATAATCCAGTATTTTAATTAATTTAGATAAAGTATTTATTCAATCTAATACACTTTTGTGGACACATATTACCTGTAGATAGTAATTCATATTAATAGATTGTATTTTAGCACAATAATTTAATCTAATTTACGTGTTAGTTTAGGTAGAATTATTAAAAAGACAGTTTACATAACTAAACTAAAAATAATTACACATGTAAATTACAAATGTATTACTTTTGCAAAATCAAAATTTAGATTTGTAATATGGTTGACAGAATATTATTGGTGTTGAAGATAAAAAATCTTACACCCTCCAAATTTGCCGATGAAATAGGAATTCAAAGGTCGAGCATGTCGCATATCATGGGTGGAAGAAATCTACCCAGTTTGGACCTGATCACAAAAATTCTGAAAAAGTATCCGGACATAAACTCTGAATGGTTAATACAAGGTGAGGGTCCAATGTTAAAAACAATTCAGATCGACCTCTTTGAACAACAAACAGAAAAACTTCCGACGGAAATACCCACTCCTGTCATGGATACTCAACCCGAAATGCAGGCCATAAATGAACAAAAAGCTGTACAGGAATTCGAAAAAACAGTTGTAAAAGCCCCTGAAATCGTACAACCTGAAATAAAACCTCCTGAAATAAAGGAGGTTGAGCCTGAAAAATCTAAACCAACCGAAGTGGAAATTCCACCAGTAAAAAAGGAACAAAGTGAAAATGTACCGGAAAAGCCTGAACAACCATCAACCAAAAAAACTGATGCCACTCTTGAAATAGAGAAAATTGTAATATTTTATAAAAACCGTACGTTCAGAGAATATTACCCAGAACAATAAAACCTTTCACTTTCCGCAAAAAAGAAGTTACATTCCTTTTGTGCATTTTCATCACTGTCGGAGCCATGCACGGCGTTTTTCTGCATACTGCTTCCGAAGTCATGCCGTATAGTGCCTTCAGCAGCTTCTGCCGGATTGGTTTTTCCGATCAGTTTGCGAAAATCCTCAACAGCATTATCTTTTTGTAACATGGCCACCATCACGGGGCCTGAAGCCATAAAAGCCACCAGGCTTTCATAAAAGGCCCGTTCTTTATGAACTGCATAAAATTTTTTTGACTGATCTTCAGTCATCTGCATCGTTTTTGCGGCCACGACAAAGAAACCGGCATCAGTGATCCGGGCTAAAATGCGTGCTGCCTCGTTCTTGCTGAACGTATCAGGTTTGATTATGGTTAACGTGACATTGTGTGGCATAAGCTGCTGTTTTAAATGATGTGTAAATATAATAAAAATCAATAGTTCAAACTAAAAATAATAAATTTGTAAAAAAAATATCGTGGAAAGTTCGTTCATCAAAGAGTTACAGCGCCATTTAAAGACCTCGGAAAATATTGTTGTGCTCACCCATCATAATCCCGACGGTGATGCGGTGGGTTCTATACTGGCTATGTGGTATTATCTGAAAAACAAATATAATGTTACAGCTATGGTGCCCAACAACTTCCCTGATTTTTATAAATGGATGCCCGGCGCTGACTCTATAAAAATTGCAAACAAAGAAAAACAGGCATGTGCCGATCTCATTGCAAATGCAGATATGATCATTTGCCTCGACTTCAATGTACCTGAAAGAGTTGGGGCACTTACACATGATCTGAGACAAGCAAAAGCCATCAAAGTATTGATAGATCATCATTTAAATCCTTCCAACTTTTTTGACATAGCCTATTCCAGGGTAGAAACATCGTCCACGGCAGAGCTGGTTTATGAGTTTATCGAAGCTATGGGCGATGAGTCGCTGATTGATTATAATATGGCAGTCGCCATCTATGTAGGCATAATTACAGACACGGGTTCATTCAGCCATAGCTGCAATTATCCCCAGACGTATACCATCACGTCCAAACTTTTTGAAAAAGGTATTGATGCCGCCGAATTACAACGGCTGGTGTTCTGTAATTTTTCGGAGAGCCGTTTGCGGCTTCTGGGATATTGCCTGAGTGAAAAACTTACCGTTATTGAAAAATATTCGACGGCTTATATAGTTATTACTAATGAGGAAATGAAACGTTTTCATTTTAAGATAGGCGACAGTGAGGGGATAGTCAATTACGGGCTTACCATGAAAAATATAAAACTGGCAGCCCTGTTCACCGAAAAAAACGGTTATGTAAAGCTTTCCTTGCGAGCTGCCGGCGCCATTGATGTTGATCAGTTTGCCCGGAAACACTTTACCGGCGCCGGGCATAAAAATGCTTCAGGTGCCGACATCAGGAAACCCCTGAACGAAAGTGTCGAAGAATTTATTTCTATATTAGCATTGTATGAAAATGATCTTGCACAAAAATAATCCACGGAAATTATTCCTGCCTGTATATGTGTTGATGTTGCTTGTATTCACTTTTGGTTGCGGGCAGGAACAGCAAAAAAAAGTCATACTCAATGAAGATTCCCTGAAATCAGGCCTTGTAAAGGCGAACAAGACACTTTCAGCCAAAGAAGACCGTGATATTGAAGATTATACACAAAGGCACGAATGGACCATGAGCAAGACCGGTACCGGCCTCAGATACCAAATCTATAAAAAGGGAGCAGGGGCAATGCCCGAAGATAACGACAAGGTGGTCATCAGCTTTGTTGTATCGCTCATCAATGGTGTGGAATGTTACAACTCTAAAAACGACGGGATGAAATTGTTTGAATTAGGCAAAGCACAGGTAGAGAGCGGCCTTGAAGAGGGCATAAAACTCATGCATACCGGCGACAAAGCCAAACTGATCATCCCTTCGCACCTGGCCTTTGGGTTCATGGGCGATGAGAAAAAAATTCCAAAACGAGCCACGCTGATCTATGATGTGGAATTAGTTGAAATAAAAAGGTAGAGGGTAGGTGGTAGATGGTAACTAATGACTGATGGCTGATAACAGCCGCTGATATGAAATGTAGCGGATTTCGGAACGGAGTCACTATCCGCCGTTATAATATTTATTGCGTGCAGGAAAGCTCGCAAACCCCTGTGACCGTTAAGTTTTATACCCTCTGTTCGAGGTTCATGCCTTTTATGTTATCATATATTTTTCTGTCAATTGATTCCATTTTTATATTTAAAACCCATTTGATAGAGTTGTCTTCCTGATAAAGTTACCCAAATAATTAAAAAAACGATAGCCAAAAAGTAAAAACTTATCGCTATCACAAGGAATTGATTAAGCGTATTTTCAATAATTTCAGCAATAACTCCTGATAAACCAGCAAATAATCCGGCATACGCAGCTTTTCTTATAAAAATTTTACTGTTTAACATTACATAGGATATCATTGTCCATGCAACTGATACTAATACGTAACTAACTAAAAAGGCATTCACATCAAACAAAGTAATCATTGTCTTACATGCTGCTATACACATTGCTTTTTCTTCATTAGTTGTCGCAAGATCATATTGGTTGCTCAGTCTTAGAACTGAAAACCCGGTATTGTTCGCAAAAAAAATAGCAATACCTATAAAAAAAAGGATTGTCCCTGGAAGTAATATAGCCCGGTCTGATTTTTTTAATATCATGTATAATGATAATATGAAAGGAATGAATAGTATATAAGAAATCATTCCTAACAAATCAAAGAATAAGAGTCCTGACAAATTGCTATTATTAAAAAGTTTAAAAATTTCAAGCGGATCGTCACTATTTGGAATAAGTGCATAAACAAGTATTTCTCCAAACATTAATATTGCAATCAAAAATGCTGCAATACTTCCAACCCTATAAAGTTTCATGCAATTTTCACTTTCAGTATTTAGTTCTGATCCATTCATAATTTTAAATGTTTCGATTGTGTTTTTCAGCATGACCGGAACTGCTCACTGATAACTGATAACTGATTACTGATAACTGATTACTGTCAAAAACATCCTCCTACGGACACCCCAAAGCCCGGCAATATCTCTCCGGTTTTAGTAACATAATGCGACACTACGGCGAGCCTGAGGAAGAAATTATTCTTTGTTTCAAGACGGTATGCCAGTTCCGGCACAATATTCACATTGAATTCCTCGAACAAAACGCTTTCAAATGTGGAACATAGTCCGGCTTCGAATTTTTGTGTGGCATGTCCGAAGGTAACATTGAAGCCCAGCGGGAAACTATAAGCATTGCCGACAACACCATAACCTCCGCGGGCCTGCAGACTGAAAATATCTTTCCGTATCAGGGTGCGCTCATAGTTAAAAGAATAGGTAAGCCCGCTGCCTGGCGCTTCGAAATAAATAAAGTTGTAAGGGCCTTTTTTTACTTTTTCTTCTTTGGCAGGTTTTTCATGTTCGTCAGGATTGTACTGGTAGGTATAATCCGTTTCGGCTTCTTTCTTTCTGGAAAATTCGTCTAACGTCTGAGGTGGGTTGTTGTCGAGTGCCCACATCAGGCTCAGGTCAATGCCTGCCGACCAGTTCTGAAAATCACTGGTCACTGCCTGACTGAAATCCAAGTGTCCCGGCATGGTGGACAGAAAATTATACCGCAGCGCCGGTAAAATATCTATATACAGGCGGTTTTTTAATGGAATACTGATACCTGCCTTAACTATTCCGCTGAAACTGGTACCAAAGGTGATTTCTTCCCCGGAGGTGCTGGTACCCGGTATGCCATAAGGATCTTCGCCCGTGACTTTCACTCGCCGAAAATCGCTGTATTTGATATTCAGAGATATACCTGCAGCAGCCTGGAACCTGACCTTGCCTTTGGTGGTTCTATATCCGGCCAGGAAGGGTGCACAAACATAAAGCTGGTTGGCTTTCACTTCTTTACTGTAAGTCCAGTCTCTGCCCCAGGCATTTATTGTTACCTGCCGGTCAGGATATTGGGCTCCCAGCCATGAAATGCCGGCGCCGCCTTCGAGAAAAAATCCGTATTTTAATTTGCATACAAAACGGTATCCTAAGTTCAATCCAAAGGATGGTTTCGGGTTAATCGAATCATTATTATTGCTGATACCGGTATGAGCGGGAGCTAAATAAAAACCTGCCGAGCGTCGCAGAGTATCCTGATTCTGTGCTTGAATGACGGTGAAGATCATCAGCGCCAGTATAATAGAAAATACCTTTTTCATAGGTCATGATATTAAGGATACGCAAAACTAATCGTTTTTTAATGAAAAGAAAAAATCAAAACAATTTCTCAATCTTTTTTTGAGGTGCCAAAATTAAATAGGATTCCTTATTTTGTACCGATAGCTATCGGTACTACATTCGGAAAAATAATGATTTATGTTAAGCAGAGTGAGGGGAATGGACAGTGTACAGGCAGGACGGCGAGGAATCTCTATTGGGGTTAAAAGTGCAAATGCAATTTTGGACTTATTATGGATGACATATCAATATAGTTTGAAATATAAGTCAGAATAATTAATTATTTGTTGGATCTTTCAATTGCGAAACAATTCGGTTTTTATAAACCAGCACCTCAAAAAAGGAATAGCCGATATTTCATGTATTCCGGCATATACCACCTTCGTCCGGCGTGTATTAACGCTATGCTGATTACAGCTCTGTACATGAAAAAGACAATTTTTTTCCATGTCCGAACCTGAGGATCAAAATACAGGGTTAAAAAGCATAACTGACGCCTGCCATCATATTAAACCCGTATGAAGGGTAGTTATACCACTGGTAATATTTGATGGTAGTGAGGTTGTTGATATGTATCCATGCCGACAGAATTTTGGAATAACGGTATTCAAAGCCAAGACTGAAATCGGCATAACCCTTAATGCTCTTTTTTACCGGGTTGGGCCCGACGAAGGTCTTCGCATACATGTTAGAACGGCCGGTGATGCCAGCAGAAATGATAAACTTGTCACGGATATTATACCAGAAGTCAATATAGGCGTCAAAGATAGGTTTCTGCCAGGCTTTAAACTCATGATCCATCTTGTAATTATAGAAGTTTCCTCCGACAAGCAGCTTGAACTTTTCATCCTTCTGATAGGCCAGTTCGCCTCTTACATTCAATAAATAGCTACTGTCGTAAATGATGACGAATTTGTTTTTTAAGGCGAGGGTGGTATCCGTGACATAAAGCGGTATATTTTGAATACGCGAATATGAGACTGCTGCTGAGAAATTCAGTGTTTTGCTGATATTGCTTTTTATCCCTCCGAAAATGTCAAAGGGTGTGCTGGTATACGACAATGGTATCACGGAATTGATATAGGGATTCTCGTTGGTAAAACTGTAAAATGTATTTTGTACAAGGCTGCCCTTGACGCCGGCAAAAACAATTAAGATATTCTTTACAATATTGAACTGCACATCAGCAAACGGGTAAAAATGCATGCTGGCAATGCTGTCGGCAGCAACAGAAACATCGATACCGAGGTTGAAATTAAAACCTTTAAAAGTCGTTTTCAGGTATGGTTTCACGGTGATAAGGCCTGCATTGTACTGCCGTGAAGAATCCTGGTCAAAGGTGTATTTTATCTGCGCATGCAGTCCCAGCACCTGTGAACTGGTGATTTTAAACAGATGGAGGTCTTTGTTGATGTCACCGGTAAAATCGATGACATTCTCAGTTGTTTTATAGCGGTCGCTGAGATAATAATATTTTGCAGCTGCAGTATAGTTTAACTTTGTTGAATCGGGGTGATGGATACTTCTGAAATAAACATCGGCATGGAACAGGTTAAACCGCTGCTTGTACAGGTCCCGTTCTAAGGGGCGGATAGAATCAGCCAGTGTTTCTTCCTGGAACCCGTAAAAATGGTAAACGTTGCGTTTATATCCCAAACCACCGCCGATCTCGGTTTTCTTAAAGAATTTTTTACCGTAAAAATCAACCAGGTTCTCACTATTACCGGGATAAGCCCATTTTTTGAACTTACCCAGGTAGGAATGATGTTTGAGGTGGCCTCCGACAGAAAAGGAACGGGAATAGTTGTTGTTTATGAAAAACTCACCGTAAGGTGAGGTGTAGTTTCCAAAGCCGGCTTTGACAAGGCATTTGTATAATTTCGACAGGTTAACGTCGCCGACACGGGCGGGTTTGATAGGGTCTGCAGCATATTGGGTTTTATACCTGCGTGTGATCATCGGGTAACTCATTTGAGGCCTGATATAGGTGGTGTCGGTATAGGAAGGCTGGGTGTTAAGTTTGTTGGCGTCAGAGATGGTGGGCTGGTAGGGGGCTACCACCGTAACTCTTTCATCGTAGGGTTTCTGCGCCTTAACGGATGCCGTGTATGCCATTATTAAACATAAAACGAGGCAATATTTTATTATTTTCATGACCGTGGTTTTGATGTTATTGTTGATTTTCATGAAAGTTCATTATTTAATTTCTTCGAGCATCGGGCCGGGTTCATTCTGAAGTTTTTGAAGTTCTTCAGCTTTTTGTTGTTCTTCAAGTTTTTCGGCTTCAAGTATGGCGTTGAGTTTGTCCTGGGCTATCTTCACCAGATCGGCGCCTTCGTAATTCTCGATGATGCTTTTCAGGGTATATTTGGCCTGATGGCGGTTGCCGGTTTTTACATAGTTGTCGGCCAGCAGTATGAAAGCTTTAGCCACCCAATAGTCATAAGAGGGAATCTGATTGATCAGGTCGAAAGCCATTTTTTCCGATTCCGCTGTACTATTTTGGTGATAATAGATCTCGGCAACAGCATATTTCGCTTCGGCACAGGATTCGCTTTTTGACAGTTTGGTGACGATGTCAAATTCTTTCAGAGCAAGCGTCGTATCCTTGAGTTTCAGGGCTGATTTCGCTATCGTCAGATGTGCTTCGGTGAGGAGTTCTTCGGGTAACTTTTCGGCTGTCAACAGTTTTTGAGAAGCGCTGATGGCTGAACTATAAAGCGCGAGCAGGTAATTACAACGCATCTGTCCCGACCGGGCAGTCAGGATGTTTTCCTTATATTCGGCATATTTCTCAAGGTCATTGTAATTATTAAGCGCTGCCTCGTAATTCTTTTTTCCATAGTTGATCACAGCTGCGTTGAGCAGGGATTTTTCCGTAAACTTGGTCCTGGGTTTACCGATCACGAAATCATAGTTGGGAAGGGCATCCTCATATAGTTTTGCCCTGTACTGACATTCGGCAAGGTAAAAATGGGCATCAATCTGGTAGGCGCCATTTGGAAATTTCGCGATATAGTCTTTAAATCCGGTGATCGAGTTTTCGCAGTCGTTGCGCATATACCTGTTTTCCAAAGCAATATAAGTGATGGAATCCTGTTCGGCATCGGAAACATTGGCAAACGGGAGTTCTTTAACATATACAAAGAAATCTTCTACGCGATCCATATCAACATAGATATTCCGTATGCTGACCAAGGCTTCTTTTGATTCTGGAGTGCCCGGAAAATCACTTACAACTTTTTTCAGTACCTGTAACGACTGTTCGTCTTTTCCTTCGTTATAATAGATCATCCCTTTTTTCAATAAGGCCTGGCTTATATATCCCGAATTCGGGTATTCCCGGATGAGCATATCGTAATAATCAATGGCTTTTGCGCTATTGTTCAGGTTCTGATAGGTGTTGGCAGTCTCAAAAATTGCCGATACCCGGTAATTCGACTTTGGATAATTATCGATGAGGTACAGCAACGAAGCTGCTTTAGTCTCGAGCTTTGCCGAAGCGCCCTGTGCCAGAGCTTTCTGATAGATGGCGTAGTCGGCATCGATGAGTTTCATCTGAATGCTTTTTTCATAATATTCCATGGCATTGGCAAAATCTTTATTCATAAAATAGCAATCGCCGGCACGGTTGTATGCATCATTTATGATCCGGGGTTCCGCCTTTTTTGCTTCAGCAATGAAATTCCTGAAATTGGAAAGGGCAGAAGAATAGTTGCCCTTTTTGAAATAGGAATAGCCAAGTCCGTAATACGAATTCTGGTACGATTCGGTGCCGAAAGCGCCGGAGGTAGCCTGCAAGAGCTGATAATTCACTATGGCCGAATCGAATTTTTCCAGACGGTAATAGGCCTCGGCAGTCCAATAGTACGACTGTATCTCAATAGCAGAATTCAGCGGATACTGGTTTGACCGGGCAAAAAGCCCGATGGCTTCATTCATTTCACCGTTATTGAAGAGTTCGGCGCCACGCAGGTAGGCGATTTTCTGATAGGCCCTGTTGAGCCTGCTGTCGCGCTTTTTTATTTTTTCAAGCGAGGTCAAGGCATCTTTGTAATTTTTGGTGTTAAGATACAGGTTCGACAGGTATTCGTAGGCTTCATCCAGATTATCCGATTCGGGATACTTCTGAATGTATTCATTGAACACATTCACAGCCTCGTTATAAGGATTGTAAGAGGTTTCATAGGCCAGCTTGGCATAACTGAACATGGCATTTTCCTGAACTTCCTTGTCCATATCCATCTTATAAGCCGAAGCAAACATGTTCATGGCAAACTGTTTTTGTTCAGTATTCATATAACATTGTGCCATATGATAATAGGCCAGTTGTGCCAGAGAGTCATTTTCTGCGGTGCTTATTTTTTTGAAGTTCTCAATGGCTTTCGCATAGTCATTGGTTTTGAAATAGGTATAGGCGATCATGTAATAATCCTGGCGGGAAAGCGGTGCTGTATTTTTCTGAAGAAACATTTCGATGTATGGGACCGCATTTTCGTATCGTTCGGTATGGTAAAAGGCTTCAGCGGTGATACGGGCAATTTCGGGTGTTCTTTTACTGCTGCCCGCCGAATCGAGCAGGGCGGGGGCTATAGCTATGATCTCGTCGTACTTCTGCTGGTAGTAATAAATCTGAACCATGTAATACGGGGCTATCTTGCTGTAGTTTTCATCGTTCAGCAATTTCTTAAATGCTTTCAGCGCTGTTTCATAGTTTTTTTCGGTATAGGCTATATGGGCATAATAATAATTGGCCGGAGCATAATATTTTGATTCTTTATTGATGATCTCGTAAAAGGATTTTTTGGCGTTGGCAAAATCCTGTTCCATAAAGTAACTGTATCCTTTTTTGAAATGATAATCCGACAGTTCTTCATCATTGAGTTGGGCAACATCTGTTTTATCAAAGGCCAGTAAGGCATTGTCGTATTTTTTGTTTTTGAAATAATAATCTGCCAGTTCATAATAGCCATGGTTTACCTTAGGGTTTTCAGGGTGGTCTTTAATAAATGCCATAATCAGATTTTCTGCATCGGCATTGAACAGGCGAAGCGCACATAACGCATGATAATAGGCCGCATTGGAGCGCTTCTCCACCGGATAATTGGTGGTCTCAAGCAACTGGCTGAACTTTTCCTGGGCTGCTCCGTATTTTTCTTTGTTAAACAGCTCTATGGCATCCCGGTATTCAGCCATGGGCTTCCGGTAGTTAGTGGTTTTCTGTGCATCAGCGGCTGTGGCGGCCATCAGCAGAATAACACAAAAAACAGCAGAAAGAAATTTTTGTAACATAACAATAGGCTTTTATTAGGTAACCGGTTGTTGCTAACCGGTTCATACACATGATAACTAATTTAACAGCGAAATTATTATTTAATAAAATTTCAATAACTCCCTGTAAGCCTTAATTATTAACAGCTGTCGTTTGATAACTTTGCAAAAAATTGTCCCGGAAACTGTGTCGTTTTCCAATTTTTTCCGGCATCCTCAGAACAGGATCACAACCTCTGCAAACTACTGATATGTTGAAAAATGAAATTTATTTCGCCGTATGTAATGTCGTCACCGAGTAATTCCTTAATATCGCTCTTTGATTTATGAGCGTTGTCAGCAATGACAGCCAACACTTTTTTCAGTTTTTCTTCCGAGACAAATTCAGTGACTTTTAATGCGCCGCTGCCCACAAAAGGAGCCAGATGTCCTTCGATGGTGCTGATGGCAAAGCCGCGCTCTCTGGCTATTTCGGGGATGCTTTTTCCCGACTGGTACAAGTCAAAACTGACGATTTTTGAATCTGTTTTTTCTTTTTTTACTTTCACCGGAATGTCGATCTTTTCGGGAACAATATTATGCTCCTGGCAGTACTCATATATCATAGTAATAATAATCTCGCCGAAGAGTTCCAGCTTGGCCCGGCCAATACCTTTGATAGTTTTTAGCTCCGGTAAGGTAAGGGGGAGTTTGTTTGCCAGTTCGGCCAGTGTTTTTTGAGGTAATACCTGGTATACGGGAAGGTTGTACTCATCGGCCCGCTGATTTCGCCATTGTTTTATAATATGGTATAATTCCGGGTGTCTGATAAGGTCTGAAACCATCGCTTGCGCTGTGCTCTTTTGTTTTGTCGGACGAAAATCGAGTTCAGCATCGGTTCTTTTCCTGATGTACGACAGGGTTTCAAAACCATTGACCGTGTTTTCCAGGCATAATAATTTGATAAACAAATCTTTCTGAAGTTTTTCTAAAGTTTCTGTTAAATCTTTTTTTATGGCTTTATTATCAGTATCAAAATGAGTTTTATCAAAGAAATCACGCAACTGAGTTTTCATTTTTTCAGAAAAATATACCGCTGCTTTTTTGATGCGTTCCTGTAGTCCGGCATTTTGCTCCGGGAGGGCATCAGCCTGCAGGTACTGCTTCAGTTGAATATTAAATCGTTCTGCAACCTTTAATAAATCTGTTTCAAAGTAATTCTTTTTATCCAGCAGCTCGTTTATCAGTGCGGCATCCAGGATATTGGCATGGGTTTTTGTGAGTTTCACAAGTTCTTCCAGCCTGTATCTGAGTAGTTTAAGGTCAAAAAGCTCGAAGATGAGATCCTGCTGATACAATTTTTTTGATTCCAGAAGCTTTTCTGGTCCCGGTTCGTTTTGCCGGGCTTCTTCGGTATAGCCGCTAACCAGCAAATCGGTTTTTATGCCCGACACTGCAATGGGCGTGCTTAATACAATGCCTTCGAAGGTGCGGCAGCGGCTGAGGGCTACATAAACCTGCCCGAAAGCAAAAGCGGCGTTGGCATCAATAATCACTTTGTCGAAGGTAAGCCCCTGGCTTTTGTGGATAGTTATCGCCCAGGCCAGGCGCAGGGGAATCTGCGTAAAAGTGCCGGTAATATCTTCATCAATCTCACGTGTGTCGTCGTTGAGCGAGTATTTGATATTTTGCCATTCTACTTTGTTTACTTCTATGAGGATTGCATCCGACGGACACTTTACGAAAACGGTATCTTCTTCGATGCGGGTTATTTTGCCAATTTTGCCGTTATAATAACGTTTTTCGGGCGATGGGTCATTTTTTATGAACATCACCTGTGCGCCGGCTTTCAGTTCCAGCTTGTCATCGGTCGGAAAATCATGCGGGGCAAACTCGCCGTCAATGTCGGCAAGAAAAAAATGCGAGGCTGCTTTAAGGCTTTTCAGTTTGGCCTGGTTGATATTAAAAGCAAGGGCATTGTGGGTTGTAAGCGTTATGTAACCTTCTTCTTCATCGGGACTGAAACCGGATATATAACGTGAATTTATCTCTGCGATAGTTTCTGCATCAATGTTGTTATCACGTACTTTGTTGAGAAGATGGATAAAACGCTGGTCCGACTGCCGGAAAATCTCTTTTAACTCTATGCTGACCGGCTGTGATTTTTTTAATGCAAAGCTGTCAAAAAAATATATGCTGTCGTAAAATTCTTTCAGGATTTCCCATTCATCATCTTTTATCACCGGTGTAAGCTGGTGCAGGTCACCTATCATAAGCAGCTGCACACCGCCAAAGGGCTTGGAGCGGTCGCGGTACCGGCGTAACACCTCATCCACGGCATCCAGGATGTCGGCCCTTACCATGCTTATTTCGTCAATGACGAGCAGGTCGATACATTTGATGAGCCTGATCTTGTTACGGCTGAATTTGTGCTGATAACCTTCAGCCCTGACATCTGCTTTTTTGGCCCGCAGCACTTCAGGGATGACAGGGGCGAAGCTCAGTTGAAAAAAAGAATGTATGGTAACGCCGCCGGCATTGATAGCGGCCACACCCGTAGGGGCTACCACTACGATGCGCTTGGGTGTGATCTTTCGTAAATTATGCAGGAACGTGGTTTTTCCGGTACCTGCTTTGCCGGTGATAAAAATATTCTTGTTGGTATATTGAACAAATTCTGTGGCGAGTCGCAGTTGTTCATTTTCGCGGTATTCCATCATGAATTTATTTAGTGCAATTGGTAGTACGACTTGTAGTCATTCAGCCAATTGCATGGTTGAAATCGTTTTAGTCGTGCTACTAATTGCATAGTTGAAATCGTTTTAGTCGTTCTACCCATTGCATGGTTGAAATCGTTTTAGTCGTGCTAACAATTGCATAGCTTATATCAATCCTAAATCCATTGCTTTTCGTTTGTTGGTAATCTTCCAGTTTCTTGTTCCGAATAAATCCCTATAAGAAGAAAACTCCCAATCTTCAGCGTGTCTTACCATACCGGCTTTTACAGGATTGTTGTGAATATAGTTGAAGCAAATTTTGGGATATTCTTTTTCAGGATTTAAAATGTTAATTGTCGTGCCATAACTGGCAGAATAAAATGCAGGGCTTAGGGTATCGTTTTTTGTAAGACATATTGCTTTGGTATGAGGTTTAAATAATGTCCCCGTGCGGTTTTCCTGATTGTTGATGGCACGGGTATATGAAGTCAGTATTATCCCAATAGATTTGTTTAATGTACGTGTCGAGACAGCACCAGAATTCGTGTTTTTACATGTAACCAGTTCAACATGATTTACATATAGCATCAGATGAAAATGATTGGGCATCAGGCACCATGCCACGACATCTGAATAGGGGGTAATATGGGTTTCAATTTTTTTTATAAACAAAAAATAATTTTCTCTGTTAAAGAAAATTTGTTCCCTGTTATTGCCTTGATTATATAGGTGAAACAAATGACTCTGCTCGAAAACCATAAACTTAAAAGTATTATTGCAATTGGTAGTAAGACTTGTAGTCATTCAGCCCATTGCATGGTTGAAATCGTAATAGTTGTGCTACCAATTGCATAGTTGAAATCGTTTTAGTCTTGCTACCAGTTGCAAAAGTAGTCAATAATTCATTTATATTGAAAAGAAATACATAAATCAAAAAGGCAAAGTGATGTTTTGCTCTTTCGAACCAATAAAAAAACCGGCTTGGTGGCCGGTTTTTTCAATCTTTTATTGCTGTTATTATTCCTGGTTCTTCTGTTTGCTGCGTATCCGGTATGCCATAAGCAGGCCAAGACCGCCGAAGATAAGTATCATGCTGCTGTACACGGCGCCAACCAATCCGCTATCGCGTGTGTATTCGGTATATTCTTCTTTTACTGACTTGGTCGTCTTTCCATGATCTTCTGAATCAAGATCTGCATCCACTTCCTCAGCTCTGTTGATGGAATCCTCCTTCAGTATCAAGGTCTTTAAAGCAGAATCCGATTCTGTGTTGCCGGGAAGATTCTTTAAAATAACTTCTAAATGTTCAGGAGAAGTGGTCTTTGTAACCTGATGCGGTTCTTTGGGAATAAACTGCACAATGATAATTGATAGAACAATTCCGATACCGACGCCAATGCACAGCAGCGCAAAACGCAGGGTGCCAAAGCGGTCAGTTTTCTTTTTATTGCCCGGTTCCAGGCCTTTTTCAATCATCGCCATGCGTTCGTCGTTTTCGTATTTACGCATAAATACTAATGTGGTGAACAACCCGAGGAATAACGTAATGGGTACTAATATTCCGAAAAATGTTTCCATAATGTTTAAGTTTTAATTGGTTTTGTCAGTATGACGCCACGAAATCCGATCCGGTTACAAAAAAACAAATTTTTTTATTATTATGCTCATTTACACCGCAAAGAATAATAAAATTTATTGCTCGTTCGGGATTATATCGCCGATAAAAAAATTCTTGACACCTGTTTGCGATTGTAATAACAAGGCAAATCCTTTTTTTGAAGTGCTATTAGAAAAAATAATTACTGAGAGTAACGAAAAAATGGTGTTACCCTGGAAACACGACCAAAGAGATAATCGATAACAGGTGAAATGCTCTTTTGCTGTTTTTTCCGACTCCTGGAAACACGACCAAAGAGATAATCGATAACAGGGGCAGCGCCCCGAAATATTTGCAAAGCATTAATATCGCACAATAATTATAAGAGACTGTTTCAAAAATCCTTTGTGCGCCTTTACGCCAGCCTTTGTGCTGCTTCGTGGTAAATATAAGTAATTGAACCACAAAGGAACACAAATTACACAAAGGTTCACAAAGGTTAAATACTGCTAAATTTTGACTCTTGAGACAGCCTCGTAATATTACATTATTCACGAACTTGTTTTGCGAAGTTTGCAATTTGTTGTGCGAAGTTCGAATTGACATAATTATGTTATTTACAAACATAGTTATGATCATCGCCTCAAAAAAATGATTTAACCGAATCAGGGCAAACCCCATTGAAAATCAAAATTTTTTATTATATTTATACAATTTTTAATAGATTTGTAACCTTTGCATGATACCGGGCGTCTATTGTTTAGTGTTATGAACAACGAAGAACAAAACTGGATCAACGAATGTCTGCAGGGAAACGCAGAGGCCTTCAGAAAACTGGTGGATGCCTATAGGCATTATGCTTATACGCTGGCGATGAGGATAACAAAAAATGAAGAAGATGCCGAAGAGGTGACGCAGGATGCTTTTATGAAAGCTTATGTTTCGTTGAAAAGTTTTAAAGGAGAGTCGAAATTCAGCACCTGGTTTTACAAAATAGTTTTAAATATGGCCATGACAAAAGTAAGACGCAGAAAACCGGCACATCAGAATATTGACGATGTGCATGTTTCATTGGCAAATGACGATGAGCCAATGCGTAAAACCGACCGTACCTACTATGTCGAAAAAGCCATCAATGCCCTGCCCGAAGATGAAGCAGCCATTGTTACCCTGTTCTATATGGAAGGCCAGTCGCTGGGCGATATTGCTGAAGTGGTAAACCTGAGCCTTTCCAATACCAAAGTAAAACTGTTCCGTGCACGGAATAAAATGGCCGGATTATTGAAAAATGAATTGAAAGAAAATATATATTCACTGCTATGAAACACTTATCAGAAGAAACGATCATGGGACTTTGCGATGGCATGCTTACGCTCACAGAGCAGGCTGCTGCCGAAGCCCATATTGCTGCTTGCGACGACTGCCGCGAACAGCTGAAACTATTTCAGTCGCTGGATGCGATGCTGTCAGCAGAGAATATTCTTACAGCCCCGCCGGTAATCACCAACCGCGTGATGCAGCAGGTGGAGCTGCACAACAAGATCATGCTTCGCAAGGCGCAAAGCCGCAAAACATTGCTCAGATTTGGAATAATCATGCTGGTATTTATGCTGGCTCTTATCGTCCTGGCGTTCTTCTCAGGAGCGGTCATCGAATTTCAGACGCCGGGATGGATGATTGCTGCAAAAGATTTTTTTAATGATTTAAAACTTCCCGGTATCAACCCGGTATATCTGTTCATAATTGTCCCTGTGGTATTCCTGCTATTTGCTGAACGGCTGATAAACCTGCTAAGGAAGCAGCGGTTGGCGGTTTACAAAGAAGCTATTGATTAAAAATTCAGCAGATAATATTGTTCGTGTTCTATCAGCCATTGTTTACGCCATAACCCTCCTGCATAACCGGTCATATCTCCGCTTTTTCCTATCACCCTGTGGCAGGGGACTATAATGGCCATATCGTTTTTCCCCACAGCATTTCCAATCGCACGAACTAATTTCTTGTCCTTTATCTTTATGGCAACCACTTCATAACTGACTAAATGTCCGAAAGCAATTTTGCTGAGCTCCGACCATACACGCTGCTGAAATTCGGTTCCCACTTGCTGAAATGGTACGGTGAATTTTTTTCTTTTACCTGCAAAATATTCCTGAAGCTGGTTTGCACAAATGCGGAGCAACGGGATGGACGACGGATGAATTTCGTCCTCCTGGTCAAAAAAGTTAACTGACGTAATATATTTATTGGTACCCTGGATAAGGATATTCCCTATTGGTGATTTAAATATCTGTACGCCAGTTTCTCCCATAGTACGACTTTTTAATTGGAATAATACAATCCCAGCGAACTGGAAGTAACTTTACTGATGCGCGTCTGTATAGAGGTGCCCCGGTCGGTAGGAGGCACATTTTTGGTTGAGGAAGAATTGGGGCCTATGTTATAAAAGGCAATTTTTTCCGATTTCCAGGTGCTGCCATCCACCAGGATATAATTTACGTAAACAGTAACTTCGTTGACGGTGTAAGGGAGGCTGTTAGTTAGTGTAACCGATGGATTGACAACGACATTAAAAGGCCCGTTCGACCAGTTGGGCCGGGCAAAAACATGTTTCCTCCAGTTGGTGCGGTATGCCGCTTTCTGTTCTTCTTCTCTTTGCTGCTCAGCAGTCAGATTATTCGCTTCTTTAGCTTTGTTTGATGCAGTGGTGTTCTTTTCACCCGGTTTTCCAGATACAGCGCCAGGTTCGCCGGCCTCTGCTGATGAATCGGTATGAGTTGCCACGGAATCTTTGCTAAGGGACCCATCGATATCTGAACGGCATGATTTAAATACAAGAAAAAATATCAATGCTGCAATCAGCAGGGTTCCTAAAACTGCTCCAACAATGATCCATACAAGGGCTTTCTTATTCTTTTTCACGACAGGGGCAGAAGGCGGTGTTTTCGGGGTGAGCGGGGGAGGCACGCTGATATTGGAAGGCAGGGGCGGGGGCATTACAACGAACAGCGATTTCAGTTCTTCTATTTCGCCTGCAGGTTTCCAGGTATCCATACCTTCGCACCAAACCATATAATCCTTACTGATTTTTGTGCTTTTTAGTTGTTCCAGATCAAATGGGCCTTGTTGGCTTTGTCCGTCGTGGATAAAATATTGTTTCATGTTAGTATTTTGGTTTATAGGTTGTTCCGTTTCCTTATATAAGTCTTTGTTTTCTCCGAATCTGAACCCGCAATTGATGCAGAAAACAGATATTTCATCGAATTTTTCCTTACAATTTGGACAGATATATTTCATAACAAATGTATGTTAAAAATCTCCATAAAGGTATAAATTTTTTTTTATTATGACATATAATCTTTAAGGAAATATTTTGATGTGTTACACATTGTATTTGATTATTCTGAGAATCATTTGTCTTGAAACTGTATACTATGTTCTATTGCTTTTGCTTAAAGTAATCAAAAGCCTCTCAGTATAGTAATAATACTGCACGTTAAGAAACCTCATAGAAAATACATTTAATAAATAAAATATGTTTTATGCAATATTTCTGGTTGTAAATTTAAAAAAATTTATCCCCAATCAGGATTTTATTTGTCCAAAAATTATAAAATATGTATTTTAGTTGTGATCAATTTCAATCGGTCATGACAATATAAGTCGAATTATTCAATTAAATCAATAGAATTATACATTAAAATTAATGCATATTGCACGGTATCGAAACATTTTTTATCATGAAAAAATACATAATTAAAATTTGTCTGCTTAGTATCCTTGTGGTGTTTATTAACCATGAGAGTTTTTCACAGGGTGTGGGAATAAACAATACGGGAACCCCTGCTGACCCTTCTGCACTGCTTGATGTAAGCAGCAATTCCAAAGGTGTTCTATTTCCACGAATGACAACCGCTAAAAGGGATTCCATCGTGCTGCCGGTGCAGGGTCTCATCATTTATAATACGACCACAAACTGTCTTAATTATTTCAACGGATCTGCATGGATGGAGTTGTGTGGAGACTGCATACCGTTGCCTACAACCGCTAATGCCGGAGTGGACCAATTAAATATAAACGGAGTAACTACCACTCTCGCCGGCAATGTTCCGACATCCGGGACCGGCGTATGGAGTATTATTGCAGGAACCGGCGGCAGCATTTCCGATCCTTCTGATCCTGTCAGCAGTTTCACCGGATTGGCAGGAAATTCATACACCTTATCCTGGGCTATTACAACCCCTTGCAGTACAAGCTATGATACCGTTAATGTATCTTTTTCATCTGTTATTACCCCATTGGGAGCCTGCCCCTCAGGAAAGAAATTCTTATTCGTAGGAGGTAAAGATAACCTGGGCGGAAATACAGGTACTTCCATTGTTCAACTCAGTTCAAACTGCAACATTATTGCTGCCGGGTACACGAGTAATTACGGCGCCGGGAGCAGTGACTGGCTTATTGTTGACATTGATACCAGCGGAAATTATGTCTGGTCAAAAACAATCGGGGGTACTGGTGCGGATGGCACACCATATATTGACACCACACATGACGGAGGTTATGTGATTGCCGGCAGTGTCTTTTCGTGGTTGCATTCCAATTCAGATGTATTGTTAGTAAAATTTGACGCATCGCACAATATTGTTTTTTCCAAAGTTCTGGGTAGTGCAACCTATAGCGAAGATGTATCCGCATTATCACTGGCCCCCGATAATGGATTTTACGTTCTATGTAAGGCATCTGCAGGGTCTGCTACGCATGGGGTGCTTATAAAATTCAATGCTTCGGGTGTTCAACAGTGGGTAAAACTTATTGCGATTAACCCTGCTGAACCTACTTTTTTTACGGACACTTACAGGGATGTAAAAGCGACGCCCGATGGCGGCTGCATTGTTGTGGGAGATACATGGACATACAGAATGACCGGAGCATATAACCAATGTATGGTTCAAAAATACAGTTCCACAGGAGTTCTTGAATGGGCCAGGGTTTATGGGCAGACAGACCCTCCGTATAATACTTTGGGGGGGTACGGAGTTGACAACACTACCGACGGAGGTTACATAGTCAGCGGTTACCCCGGATCTGCCAATAGTTTCTTGTTCAAATTGTCTGCTACAGGTGATGTCCTGTGGGCAAAAAATACAACAACAGGCATGTTTTCAAAAGTTATTACCTGTTACGATGGCGGCTTCTTCGTTTCAGCAATTTCTGCTTATTTCCAGGTACATAACAGCAGAACTTTTTACAAGTTCGATATCGGCGGAAATCTTGAATGGGTAAAAACCGACAATGTTGCAGATGGCCACCCAAACCCATTTGATTATTATGGCGATGTATTTCAGGTTCATGATGGTTTCCTGACAGCCGCCGGCACTCATAAGCACACCAATGCTTACGGACTGACCAACCTGTGTGTGGAAAAATTCAAATTTGACGGTACGACATGCTATTCAAACAGTGTGACAACCTCAATGGCGGCGGTAACATTGGTTACTGCTGATGTTACAGCGGCTGTACAAACAAACCTGCAAAATCTAACCGTTTCAACTTCGAGCCCGGTTGTAACACCTGTATTACAAAATATTGACCACTGGACCGATTGTTCGCAGTAAATTTCTGACAAGTATCATCCATCAACCTTAGAGGGATACGAACATGATAAAAAACATGCTTCAAGTTACGACCGAAAAAAAATACCTGTTATGAAAACCAAAACAATATTTTTTTTTACTTTTTTGATCTCAGGAATATGCCTCTCTGTGATTGAAAGCCCTGCACAGGGAGTCGCCATCAATGCGAGCGGAGCTGCTGCCGATCCGTCATCAATGCTCGATGTGAAAAGCACGTCGCTGGGCGTATTACTTCCACGGATGACGACCACCGAACGGGATCTGATTATTTCACCGGCACAAGGATTGTTCATTTATAATACCACCACCAACTGCCTGAATTACTATGCATCAGGGTGGCTGGAGCTTTGCGGCAGCTGTGCACTCGTGCCGACAACCGCCGATGCAGGCGCCGATCAGCTTAATGTTAGCGGAACAACCACCACTCTGTCGGGAAACACACCCGTTTCGGGTACAGGAATGTGGAGCATTGTGAGTGGTTCCGGTGGCTCAGTTAATACGGCATCAAGCCCTGTCAGCACATTTTCAGGTATTGCTGGAGCCACTTATACACTGAAGTGGACCATTACTACCTCATGCGGGACATTTTCGTCAGACGAAGTCGTCATTTCATTTACACTTTCAGACACAAACCCCTGCATCGTTAAAACATTCGGTGGTACAGGTTCCGAAGCTTTGGCTTTTCCCTGGGAAGTCGGAAATATGGTGATCACAAATGATGGTGGTTATGTCATAGCCGGGTCATCGGATTCTTATGGCGCCGGAAATACGGATGCGTGGATCATCAAATTAGACGCCTCAGGCGCCATCATATGGCAAAAGACATATGGAGGAGCAAATTATGACGCAGCATATTCCATTATACAGACAAATGATGGCGGTTATGCGGTGACAGGATATTACAATATGCTGTCTGCAGGCACAAACGCTGATTTATGGATTTTAAAACTGGATGCCGGCGGTAATGTTATCTGGCAAAAAACTTATGGCGGTGCAAATAGTGATCTGGGATACTCAATTATTCAAACAAATGATGGTGGCTATGCTGTTTCAGGCAAATACAATTTCACCACAAATGATGGCGACCTGTGGGTTTTAAAAATAGATGGTTCCGGCAATATTATGTGGCAGGAATCTTTTAACGGACCCTATGAAGATAATGCTACCACTATCGTACAGACAAACAATGGCGAATATGTGTTGACGGGAAAGACCTATACCGGCTTGGGAAGCTACGATGTCTGGGCAATAAGATTAAACAGCGCCGGCTCCGTCGTATGGCAAAAAGCATACGGCTCTGCTGAACCGGAACAGTCAATCACTATGGTCAAAACAAACGATGGAGGTTTTGTTTTAACAGGCCGCATTGGAATGACCCGCTATGGCCTACTAATGAAAATTGATTCATTGGGCAATATAATATGGCAAAAAAGGTACGGTGGTACCACTGAATTTGTGGGAGAATGCATTATTCAGACAAATGACGGGGGGTACACCTTTGTGGGATATTGTGATATCACGGGTATGTCGTACCAATATATCTTAAATAAGCTGGATGCAAACGGGAACCATATATGGCAGCGTCATTATGGCGGAACAGAATACGAAATTCCCACAACAGTTGTTCAAACCCCATCGGGGAACTATGCTATGGCGGGGGTCACAAAAAGCTATGGTGCAAATCCAGGCGGAACTACAGACATATTGTTTTTAAAGGTTGCCACGGATGGAACAGGCCCGTCGTGTACAGGAACTCCATATAACATTCTGGAAAATATAACATTAACGGTAGTCAGCACCGCTGTTAATCCATACATTACATCGGTAACACCGGTAAATACCTCTGTGACTCCTTTAACGACAAACACTACAACGACTAATCCATGCACCTGCCCTTAAAAGAAAGCAAATAATGATATTTTTAATAACTGCCTGACCTTACGGTCAGTTTATTGATCCTGGTTTATTATTACTATTCAAGGACTATCTTGCGGACAACATTCAGGTTTTTTCCGCTTAGCCGCATATAATAAACACCTTTTTCAAAAGCAGTAATATCAATCTGTTTGCTGATAATTTTCGAGTTGTCTGTAATTCTATCCTGATAAACGCTGCTTCCGTTAATTTGGTAAATGTCCAGCGTAATGTCATCACAGTGGTTGTTACTAATGATAAGATTAAACACGCCGTTGCTGGGGTTGGGCTGGCAGACAATATTTTTTTCTGTCTGGTAATCATCTATTCCGCCTGCTGTAATATTGATGTACTGTGTAACTGAATCCGCTGTGCAGTCGCTGTATGCCACAAGGGTAACAGCATAAGTACCCGGAGCGGGATAGGTATGATTGGCATCGGCCACAGTACCTGTTGTCCCGTCGCCGAATCTCCAGAGATAACCGGTGGCTCCTGTTGACGTATTGGTAAAGTTTACCTGGGTTCCGTTTGCTGAATATGTAAAGCCTGGCACGGGAACCGTACAGTCAAAGATGTGAATATCATCAACGGCAATTCCTTCTTCGGGAGTCATCGAAAACTGCCCATGCAGGTAATGTATCCTGAGTTTAACCCCGGACTGGTTGCCGCAAAAATCTAATGCATGAGTTTTATATACCCATCCGGCGGAACTGCCGTTCCAGCTGTTGCCCCCGGTAAAACTTGCCACATACCAGTTATTTGTTTCATTAGGGCCTACTACTGCCCACGACATTCCGCCATCTATTGACGCTTCCAGCACGGCGGTGGCGCCCATCATCATCATCGTTTCGTGCCAAACATATAATTCGATAACAGGGTTGTTGTAGCCGGTAAAGTCAAAACAGGGACTATACAGATACGATTCTTCATTGCCAAGCGTGTAGCCACTGAGATTTGTTTTCCAGGCCATGGAGGGGGAATGGGCAGTATTTATAAGCGCCGAAGCCGGAACGCCATAGGCCCACGAGGATGTACCTTCGGTGTACCAACCGCCATCACCCGATTCAAAGTCTTCGGAATAGGGGAATACGGAAACACCCGCACTGTTCGTTATCGTAACCGTGACGGTGTCGTTAGCATGATCTTCATCATTGGCCAGGCCTGTTGTTATTTTAAAAACATAATCTCCAATGGCGGAAAGATCAGCGGTTTGCGTAAAGCTGTAAAAAATGGTTTCATTTGAATATATAGGCATGTTAATGGTATCGGTGACCCATGCTCCACTATTTATCTGATAGCTTATCGGGAAATGACTTTGGGCGTTCTGGCCAAAATTGGAAAAAAGTACCCCTACATATTCCTGGTTGCCGAGGTTGCAGCCGCTTTGGGGACTCTGCAATGTGGTTACCCCCAGATCGTTGGCCGGCGCTTCATGGATATAGATATCGTCAATGGCAACACCCTCGCAGATGGTAGCATAGGGGCCATAATAATACAACCGCAGCCGGACATTGGGTTCACCACCTGCTGAATCCAGGGTGTGGCGCACATGTGTCCAGTTTGAGAGGTTGCCGCTCCAGCCATAGGGCGTGTTATACCAATTAGGTTCAAACATGTTCCCAACCCGTGTCCATGTGGCTCCGCTGTCGATGGAAACCTGCAGTATGATGCTATCGGTGCCGGGAGCCATCGACGAAGTGGCATACCAGATATTAAATTCTATTTCTGGAACATTGAGAGAACTAAAGTCAAAACACGGCCCGGTGAGGTTCGACATTTCCAGCATATTGGCGTTGGTGGTCAGATTGGTAACCCAGCATTTCGTTGGTGAGGCAGCATGATTGATGATGGGTTTTACGGGCGTACCCCATGCCCATGATGAGTTCAGGCCGCCGCCAACCCATCCGCCATCGCTGGATTCAAAATCCTCAAGATAAGGGAATGTGTTGATGGCAAGCATGTTGTTTATGCTGATGCTGCTGGTGTCGTTGGAATGATCGGTATCTGTTACTAAACTGGTATAGCACTTAATTTGATATTGCTGAACTGCGCCGAGGTTGGCAGGAGTAGTGAAGGTATATTGCATGGATGTTCCGGGATTTAAAGCAGAAGTCACCACTTCCGGAGCCATAGCAATGCCGTTGATAGAAAAACCTATGTTGAAGTTGCTTTGTACGGTGGTGCCGAAATTTTCAATCGTGACCTGTATGTGTTCATTGCTGGTTAAGCCGCAAGATGTTCCAGGATAGAGTATTTGAGTGATACCTATATCGTTGGCAGGAGCCTGATAGATGCTGATATCGTCAACGGCAATGCCATCTGACTGTGTTATAAGACTTCCGTAAAAAAATATTCTCAGTTTTGCATTGGGATTTCCTGCCAGGCTGTCAACCCTGTGGCGTACTGTGATAAAATCATTTCCCGGACTGGTCCAGCCGTTAGCGCCATCATACCAGTTTATCGGGTCGTTTTGCTGGCCAAGTGTTTCCCATGTGTTGCCGTTATCAGCAGAATATTCAACACGGCAATAGTCGGTGATCCCGGTAGTGGCTACCCAGAGGTTAAACTCCAGCACCGGAGCTGTAAGTCCTGAAAAATCAAGACATGGAAAGTTTAGATAGGAAGCCTCACCCTGATTGTAATTGGTTTGCAAACCGGTAACCCAACATTTGGTTGGCGATGCAGCATGAGTGATTATCGGTTTTGAAGGGCTTCCCCAGGCCCACGATGAGGATGATCCACTGCTGCCATAACCCCCGTTGCCGGTTTCAAAATCTTCGTGATAAGGAAATGTGCTTATCACCTGCGAATTGGTCAACAGCGCCACGGCAGTATCATTTAACGGACTGTTGTCTGCAACTTTGGTATATACAGAAAGTTGATAAGTAGTATTGACAACAGAAAAATTACCATGTGCTGAAAAAGTAAAAAAAAGCGTGCTGTCGGGCATTATCAGGTCATATACCGTATCCGTGACGGGTGTGCTGCCGTCAATGGAATATTCAATCAGCACTGAATCAACAGGCAATAAACCATTATTAGCTAATTCAATAGTGATTTCTTCCGAAGCTGTCAGGGCACAACCTGATAGCGGACTGACAATCTGTATTATAGCCATATCGTACGGATTGATTACATCTATTTGTATATCAAAGGCCGTTGATGGATTGGGCAAAATGTAGATCGGATCCATGGTGGAAACAATGATATAATATGTAGTTCCTGCATCCAGCATGACATTGCTCACCGAAGGATTGCCCAGCAAACTTTCAGCGGACGCAATACATGATGTGCCGGGCTGGTCGGGGCAGTCGTCAACAACAAAAAGCCCCACAGCATTTCCGGTATTGGTCAGGGTAATATTAACATATTGGTCAGATGCCGGGCTGTATGAAAAAACAAAATCATTACCGGTCATATAGTCGCTCGCACAAGCATCGGTGTTATCAAAAGTGTCAGGAAATCCGGCGGTGGTCATGCCGGTCTGAACAAACGGCAGGGTGGAGATCGCATAGGGAGTGCTGCACGATGACCCCGGCTGTGAATACACCTTAATCTGAAACAGCATGATTGTTAAAACAATCCATAATAATTTTGAAAAATTTTTCATGATTCAATTCTTTTAAAACAGTAAACTATTTTTATTATTAATTCAAACCCTTTGCTTAACAGGATGTCTAAGCAATTAACCGGGGTAAATTAATACATTTATTTTCTCATCATCTGCCGCATATTCCGCATTTGTTTCACAGGGTTTTTTCCGGCATTGGTCATCGAACGCATGATCTTACGCGTATCTTCAAACTGCTTTATCAGCCGGTTAACTTCCTGTATCGAGCTTCCGCTTCCTGAGGCTATACGTTTGCGGCGGCTACCGTTGATGATATCGGGGTTTTCACGCTCCGAAGGGGTCATAGAACTTATTATGGCTTCTATTCCCTTAAAGGCATCATCGTTAATGTCAACATCTTTCATGGCCTTGCCCATGCCGGGTATCATTCCGACAAGATCCTTGATGTTGCCCATTTTCTTGATCTGTTTGATCTGATCTATAAAATCATTGAAATTGAACTGGTTTTTGGCGATTTTTTTCTGCAGTTTTTGTGCTTCTTCCACATCGTATTGTTCTTGCGCACGTTCTACCAGAGAAACAATATCACCCATGCCGAGGATACGGCTTGCCATACGTTCGGGATGAAAAACATCAATAGCATCCATCTTTTCGCCAAGGCCGATGAACTTCACGGGTTTGTTCACCACAGACCGGATCGTTAAAGCAGCGCCACCACGGGTGTCGCCATCCAGTTTGGTCAGCACCACACCGTCGAAATTCAGCCGGTCGTTGAATGCTTTGGCTGTGTTGACGGCGTCCTGGCCGGTCATCGAATCCACCACAAACAATATCTCATGGGGCACCACCGCATTTTTGATATCTGAAATCTCATTCATCATTTCTTCATCAACGGCCAGACGTCCGGCAGTGTCGATGATGATCACGTTATGTCCGCGTTCTTTTCCGAAATTTATCGCTTTTTTGGCTAGCGAAACCGGCTTTTTATCCTCTTCATCACTAAACACTTCAACATCAATCTGCTGCCCGAGTACTTTAAGCTGTTCAACAGCAGCAGGGCGGTATACGTCGCAAGCCACCAGCATAGGGTTTTTGCCTTTTTTTGTCTTCAGGTAATTGGCAAGTTTCGCCGAAAAAGTAGTTTTTCCTGACCCTTGCAGCCCGGCTATCAACACTATGGAGGGATTGGTCTTGATGTTGATATCCGATTTTTCGGTACCCATCAGCTGCGTCAGTTCGTCATGTACGATCTTTACCATCAGCTGCCCCGGTGAAACAGAGGTCAGTACATTCTGGCCTATGGCTTTGGCTTTGACATCTTCGGTAAAACTCTTGGCAATTTTATAACTCACATCGGCATCAAGCAGGGCTTTTCTTACTTCTTTAAGCGATTCGGCGACGTTGATGTCGGTGATATGCCCTTGTCCTTTGAGAATCTTAAACGCTCGGTCGAATTTCTCACTTAGGTTTTCAAACATCTTCTTCAGTTTTATTATGCTGCAAAAGTAAAAAAAACTATAATAACAGGGACTGATTTGTTTAATTACCAACAGTACCATCACTTACAAATGTGAAAATAGTATGTGTCGGGGTGCCTGCATACAGGCCTTTTAGGGAGGATGTCACCCCGACACTTACAGAAGACGGTAAAAAATTCTTTCCGAATCTTGCAGATTATTTACTTTTGCATAATCTAAATTTATAGATAATGGTTCTACTCGATGGAAAAAAGATCTCCGATGAGATCAAAACAGAAATCTCCAATGAAGTCCGCAAAATGTTAGCTGAAACAGGTCGTGCGCCGCACCTTGCAGCCGTTTTGGTCGGAGAAGACCCGGCAAGTCAGACATATGTCGCTTCAAAAGAACGTGCCTGCAAAGAAGTGGGTTTTATCTCTTCTGTATATAAATACCCTGAAGACTGTTCGGATGCGGACCTGCTCAGCATGGTGGATTTTTTGAATAAAGATGATGAAGTCGACGGATTTATTGTACAACTGCCTCTGCCAAAACATATCAACGAACAAAAGATCATCGAAGCCATCGACCCTAAAAAAGACATTGATGGTTTTCACCCGGTGAATGCAGGCAGGATGATGCTCGGGCTACCTTCTTATCTGCCGGCCACGCCATACGGCATCATGCTGTTGATGGAACGTTACAAGATTGAGACCGAAGGAAAAAACTGCGTGGTGATTGGCCGCAGCCATATTGTAGGGACGCCCATGAGTATTCTTCTATCCAGAAACAATAAATCGGCCAATTGTACGGTAACCCTGTGCCACAGCAAAACCCGGCAGTTAGCTGAAATATGCGCCCAGGCTGATATTCTGGTTGCTGCTATCGGTAAGATGGAATTTGTGACCGCCGGCATGGTAAAAAAAGACGCCGCGGTCATTGATGTGGGGATACACAGGATCCCTGATGAAAGTACAAAGTCGGGATTCCGCCTTAAAGGTGACGTAAAATTCGATGAAGTGGCTAAGAAATGCGCTTACATCACTCCGGTACCGGGAGGCGTGGGGCCGATGACCATTATTGGGCTGCTGATGAACACTTTGAAAGCGGCTAAAAAAGAATACTATAAATAAATTGGATTCCAGTCAACTTTTGAACGAAGGGAAGCTCCTCCCGCTGATGGAAGAGTTTTACAGCTTGCAGGGTGAAGGTACACATGCCGGCAAAGCTGCGTGGTTTATACGCATTGGCGGGTGTGATGTCGGCTGCCGCTGGTGCGATAGCAAAGAATCGTGGATAGCCGGTTATCACCCCCTAACACCGACTGACGAAATTGTGGCACATGCGGTGCAATGCCCTGCGCAGGCTGTTGTGGTAACAGGAGGGGAGCCGCTGCTTTACAATCTGGATTATTTGTGTGCTAAGCTCAAAGAGCATGGAATAAAAACATATCTCGAGACTTCGGGCAGCGAAAAACTCAGCGGGCAGTGGGACTGGATATGCCTCTCACCCAAACGCAATGCCCCGCCGCAGGCTGAAATGTTTCAGCGGGCCGATGAGCTGAAGGTTATCGTATACGATGAAAGCGATTTCGACTGGGCCGAAGCCAACGCCCGTTTTGTGTTGCCGGGCTGCCGCCTGCTGCTGCAACCCGAATGGAGCCGTTATAAAACCTTGATCCCGCATATTGTTAACTACATACTTCAGCATCCTGAATGGGGCGTATCACTGCAATCGCATAAATTTATGAGGATACCTTAGGACAACAAGAGGTTTTTATTTATCCTTTCTTGTTTTGTTTTCTAAAACTTTCAAACTTTCCAAATAATTTTTTTCAGCTTCGCTCAATGTTTTTTGCTGATACTTTTGGTATTCTTTGGTAGCCTTTTCAACAGCAATTTCGTGACTGACAGCGCCAGCGCCCTGCAATAGGTGTTCTCCACTCATGGTTAAAATATTATCCAAATGTTTTGCCCAGTCTTTCATTGTCATTGCTTGTTCCCGCTCAGCCTGACGTTCTGCAAAATCCAAATATCCCGAAACTATTTGCCCAAGCGAACGAAGTTCCTTTTCGTTTAAATAATTTTTTGCAACCACAACGTCTTTCAGGTAGGGCCGACTGCCTGGAAAAGTCATCAGTCCCATAAATTCTTTTTCGGCATCAGCACGGTTGAAAATAACTTCGGCAGCTGTTTGTCCGTGTACGGCAAAATGGATTTTATTTTGCACTTTTTTGAAGAACTCAATTGAAACTTCTGCTTTGGGGTCGTAATCGATGCTGGTTGCGTAAATATCAAGCACCTGCCGGTAAAATACTTTTTCGGAAGCACGAATATCGCGTATGCGCTGCAGTAATTCTTTCCAATAGCCGCCACCACCCAGATTTTTCAGGCGCTCATCGTCCATGGTAAACCCTTTGCGTATATATTCATTAAGGCGTTTGGTTGCCCAGATGCGAAACTGAGTTCCCCTTTGAGATTTTACCCTGTAACCAACTGAAATAATAACATTCAGGTTGAAAAATTTTACCGGTTTATCAGAATTTGCAATGTGCAAAAATTGCACATTGCTTTTTTCTTCCAGTTCTCCTTCTGTAAATATATTAGCAATATGCTTTAATATTACACTCCTGTCGCGTTCAAACAAAGTAGCCATCTGCTCCTGCGAAAGCCAGACCGTGTCTTCTTCAAAACGAACATCTACCGAGATTTTCTCGTCTTCGGTTTTGAATAAAATAAATGACGATTGATTATTTTCCATTTTATCTCTCTGATTTATTCATAAATACATTCGTAAATTTTTGGCTTACTTATGGTTTACTTAGGTTCCTCTATTTCTATGTGTTACCGCCTTGCTGTTCTTTTAATCCATAATTTGTGCTTCGTCCGCCACTTGCTTCTTTTTGTAAGATATTCTTCTTTATCAAATCCTGTATATCCCTGAGAGCTGTGTCTTGTGAGCATTTATTGATCTTTCCCCATTTAGAAGTTGTCAACTTTCCGTCAAAGCCATCAAGAAGCCTGTTGATTACTTTTTGCTGTCTGTCATTAAGAATTGTAGTGGCATGTGATTTCCAAAATTCTGCTTTATGAAGTATTTTTGATAACGTTACTCCTGTAACAGCAATAGCATTTATAAAGCATTGCAAAAACCATAAAATCCATTCCGTAATGTCGGAACTGCCTCTTTGGGCTTTTTCAAGTTTTTCATAATACTGATTCCTTTCAACCCGGATCTGAGCAGACATGCTGTAGAACCGTTTGATACTTTTGTCTGAACGTGACAGCATCATATCGGTAATTGCCCTGCATATTCTTCCGTTTCCATCATCGAATGGATGAATGGTAACAAACCATAAATGAGCAATGGCTGCTTCAAGCACCAAATCCAATCCATGTTCATTTTCAAACCATTCCAGAAATTTTTCCATTTCAGGTTCTATTCTGTCTGAGTCTGGCGCCTGGTAGTGAACTTTTTCTTTCCCCATCGGTCCTGATACAACCTGCATAGGGCCGGTGGTGTCTTTTCTCCAATTTGCGACTGTGGTTTTATAAAGATTACTCCAGCCTGTCGGAAACAACGCTGCATGCCAACCAAATAATCTGTCTTTTGTCAAAGGCAAGTCATTTCGTTGAGTAGCGTCAAGCATCATTTCAACGACACCTTCAACATGACGTTCCGAAGCTATGGCACCAGCAATGTCAATACCCAGACGCCGGGCAATCGAAGAACGTACTTGTTCCATCTCCAGAAACTCGCCTTCAATTTCAGATGATTTGATAACATCTAATGTAAGAGTGTTCAGTACTGCGTCATTTTGCAAATCAAAGCCCAGCGATTCCATTTTCCCCATGAGCCGGCCCTGTTGATTTCTCGCTTCGCCCAGTTTTATCATTACTTTCTTATTGTCCCAGGTGAAGTTTGTCCAGTTTTCTTTTTCGTGTAAATACATTTTTTCTCCGCAATTTATACGACAAATATACTACTTTTTCTCCGCAAAAAAACTTTCTCCGCAAAATTTGCCCAGTTTAAGGCTATTAATCTCCGCACCGGCTTTTTGGTATGCTTTCTATGCTGATAGGTACTGCTATTTCATTATATATTCGGAGTCTCAGAATAAATTTATTTTATAAATGTTTGGGCCGTATCAAGTTTATTTATGTCCCCCCAAATATATAATTTATTGGATAAAAGGTATTTAACGTTTTTGTGGTAGGTAAAACATACATTCGGCATTTCTTTCAACACTACAGGAATTAGTTCTATTACTGGCTCTTTTTTGCACCACTTTCAGTTTCCCGGACCGGTATTTGCAAAATAAACTTAAATTTGTCCGGTTATATATATAATAAACTACATCCAGCCATGCTTATAAAAAAAACAATACTGATTTTTCTTTTCCTGCTTTTTATCCTGCCGTTTTCGTATGCCCAGTTCAATTATTCCACAAAAAACCAGAAAGCCATAAAACTTTTTGATAAAGCCCTGGAATACTTTCAGACCAAGGATTATATGAACTGCGAATCGAACCTGCTGAAAGCGCTGAAAGAGGATGACCAGTTTATCGAAGCACACATGCTGCTTGGCAATATTTACGAAGAACAGAAGCTCACAGAAAAAGCCATACATTTTTATAATAATGTCATCGAAATCGATCCGGAGTATTTTGAAGGAGTTTATTTTAATATAGGTTCCGGAGAGTTCTCCATCGGTAAATATGAAGAAGCCGGGCAGCATCTGGAAAAATATCTGACATATAGCGACCAGGCTCCCAAGACGGTTAAGCGTGCAAAGTTCCTTTTAAAAAGTTGCCGTTTTGCTGTCCATGCCGTAAAAAATCCGGTTCCTTTCAAACCTGTGAATCTGGGCGACAGCATAAACACTTCAAATAACGAATATTCACCCTCGCTGACCGTGGATGAACAGACGCTGGTCATCACAGTGCTCAGGCCCCGTGATGAATATACCATTCATTCATTTCCCAAAGAAGAAGATTTTTACATGAGTGTCAAACGTCCCGACAGTCTCTGGGGCAGGGTGCGCAAACTCGGGGCTCCGCTTAATTCGCACGGAAACGAAGGAGCGCAAAGTATAGCGCCCGACGGGAAAACATTGTATTTCACCATCTGTAACCGTTCGGACGGTATGGGCAGTTGCGACCTCTATGTGTCGCAGCGCCAGGGAAACGGATGGAGCACGCCGGTAAATATGGGCGTCAGGGTAAACTCTGGGTCATGGGATTCGCAGCCCAGCATTTCACCCGACGGGAATACCCTGTATTTTGCCAGCGCCCGCGAAGGCGGCAAAGGTAATATGGATATCTGGAAAACAACTAAGGCCGAAAACGGAAGCTGGTCATCACCGGTAAACCTTGGAGATTCCATCAATACTGAACTTTCGGAGATGTCACCCTTCATTCACACCGATGGTAAAACACTCTATTTTACCTCTACCGGACATCCGGGCATGGGCGGAATGGATATTTTCTATTCAAAGCTCAAAGATGATGGCCAGTGGTCTACGCCAAAAAATCTTGGATACCCGATCAACACATTTAACGATGAAGGTTATCTGATTGTTAACGCTCAGGGTAATAAAGCATACTTCTCGTCTGATCAGTTCGGAGGGCAGGGAGGCATGGACATCTATTCTTTCGATCTCTATGAAGAAGCCCGCCCCACAGCGGTGAACTATATGAAAGGCACCGTGTACGACGCCAAAACAAAAAAAAGGCTTGAGGCCAAATTTGAACTCATAGATCTCACCACCTCCCAGGTGGTCGCGCAGTCATTTTCAGATCAGCAAACCGGAGAATTTCTCGTCAGTCTGCCCACCGACCGTAATTACGCACTGAATGTTTCAAAAAAAGGATATTTGTTCTATTCAGAAAATTTTGAACTGAAAGGTGCCCATTCCCAACTTAAACCTTTTCTAAAAGATGTATATATGCAAGCTGTTGAAACTGGGAGTGTTGTGGTTTTGAGAAATATCTTTTTCGATTTTGACAAATTTGACCTGAAACCTGAATCCCAGGTTGAGTTAAACAGATTGGTTGACCTTTTAAATCAGAACAAAACCATGAAGATTGAAATCGGCGGACATACCGACAACAAAGGTACTGCTGATTATAACCAGAAACTTTCGGAAAACCGTGCCAGGTCGGTTTATGAATATCTCGTAAATAAAGGAATAGATAAAAACCGTCTTTCATACAAAGGATACGGCCTTACACAACCCATCGAACCCAACGATTCCGAAGAGGGCAGGGCTGTCAACCGGAGAACGGAATTCAGAGTAATAAGCAACTGATTTGCAGTTTTTTTTATCGCTTCAACAAGTATAATGGATATTGGGAATCAGGGGCTTATAAACCGTGTTTGCAAAGCCTGATGTGAAATTGTATTAATAATCACATGTGCACATTCGTACCACCATTCGTACCTCTATTCGTACATTCGTAAATTATTTTTTATCGTTATCTTTGCGGAAAAAAAGTCCACTTGTCATTCTTTAACATTACCACCGAATATTCTTTATGGCTTGCCATCCCATGCCTGATGCTGGGAACCGGATATGCCATGCTGCTCTATTTCCGCGAAAAACGCCACGATTTCCGGAAAAATATCATCAGGATACTTTTTGTATTGCGAACCCTGGCAGTGTTCCTGATATCTTTTTTACTGCTTTCCCCATTGGTCATGACACGTTCAAGAACCTCCGAAAAACCGTTGATACTGGTGGCCCAGGATAATTCCCAATCGCCTTTATTCTGTAAGGATTCGGCCAGTATCCGCACCTCCTATACTGAAGAACTCAGGAAACTTATCAGGGAACTTGACAATGACTACGACGTAAAGACCTTTACTTTCGGTGAAAAGGTCACCGAAGGAGACCAGTTCAGTTATACTGAAAAACAAACGGATTTTTCGCTGCTAATCGATGAACTGCAGGCACGCTATGCCAACCGCAATGTCGGCGCACTGATACTTGCCTCCGACGGTCTGTACAATAAAGGCACCAGCCCCTTATACCTGTCGGGAAAGTTAAAATATCCTGTTTATACCATAGCACTGGGTGATACCAATATCCAGAAAGATCTCATCATTTCACGTGTAAATTATAACCGGATAAGCTATCTGGGGAATATGTTCCCCATCGAAATAGTTGTTACTGCTGATAAATGCAACGGGCAGAAGGCCACACTTACCGTCTCCAAAGGAAAAGAAACGCTGTTTACGAGGACCGTTGATATAAACAGCCCGAGGTATATTGAAACCGTGCAGATGCAGATGGAGTCAAAACAACCGGGAATGCAGCATTACAGGGTAAGCATCTCTGCTCTTGACGGAGAGATCAGCCTGATAAATAACTCGCAGGATGTTTTTGTGGAAGTGCTTGACGGAAGGGAAAAGATATTACTGCTTGCCGGAGCGCCTCATCCCGATGTGTCAGCATTAAAGCAAAGTATAGAAACCAGTAAAATATACCAGGTTGATGAATTCGTTGCCGGCGATTTCAATAAACCGGTCAGGGATTACAACCTCGCCATCCTGCACCAGATACCTTTCAAAGGCAGGAATAACCAGGCATTATTGCAAAATATCAACGACAACAAAATTCCTGTTCTGTATATCATTGGCTCCTCATCTGATATTCCGGCCGTGAATGCTCTGAAAACAGGATTGAATATTAAACAGGCGGCGGGAAAATATGACGAAACCACACCAACAATTGCCAACGATTTCGCGCTGTTCACCGTTTCTGACGAATTAAAAAAAATCAGCGCCGGTTTTCCGGCTTTGATGGTTCCTTTTGGTGAATATGCTGCCGGCAACTCGCTCAATGTGCTTATGTATCAGAAAATTGGAAGTGTTCAGACACAGAAACCCCTGCTGATGTTCAATACCGCCTCCGACCCCAAAACAGGGCTGATAGCCGGAGAAGGCCTGTGGAAATGGAGGTTGAACAATTACCTGCAGACAGGTAACCAGGTTGCTTTTAACGAACTGGTAAACAAAATGATACAGTATCTTTCGGTAAAAGTTGACAAAGGGCGCTTCCGGGTGAACGTGAAAAACAAGTTTTATGAAAACGAAGCTGTTGAGTTTGATGCAGAAGTCTATAACGACAGTTACGAACTGATCAATGAACCTGAAGTAAAACTCAGCATCACTAATGCAGAAAACAAAACATTCCCCTTCACATTTACCCGCACAGCCCATGCATATCATATCAATGCCGGGATTTTTCCGCTTGGTGAATACCGTTTCAGCGCTCAGGTAAAAACAGGACAGGAAGTCCTGCAGAAATCGGGTGTTTTCAGCGTGGTGCCTGTGAATATTGAATCGCTTAATCTTGTTGCCGACCACCAGTTATTATACTCATTGGCACAAAAAACCAATGGCAAAATGATATACCCCGGACAACTGTCACAGTTACATGATTTACTGAAAGCCCGGGAGGATGTTAAACCGGTTACCTACGTTAAAAAACGTTTCAGCGACCTGGTGAACCTTTTCTGGGTTTTCGCAATCATTGTGATGCTGCTGTCGGCTGAATGGTTTATACGTAAACGATTTGGCGCTTATTAACCTGAGCTTGGGTTAAAAATAATTTCATAGAACGACAAGGCCGGAATTGGTGTTATATCACCCTGAAATGGGCTTTGCCTCTCCCTGAAAAATTTCGTATATTTACAGCATATTTAAAATATATCTTCTGACTTCCGTTGATCTTTTTCTTCTGTTATTATTAATTATAAAAACAATACATAATTATATGAATATCAAAAAATTAGAGTTTTTAATAGTTTTTTTATTTTTTTTGTCAGCAACCTCAAATGCAGCATTCATCAGCAATTATCCCGTCACGGTAACCCAGCCTGATGGCATGATATTAAAATGTTTTGTGACAGGAGATGAATTTTATAACCGCCTGCATGATGCCAATAATTATACGATTGTAAGAAATTCCCAAACAGGATATTACTGTTATGCTGTTAAAATCCATAACGAACTTGTGGCTTCGGCATTTGTCGCCGGAAAGACAAATCCTTCAGCGGCGGGCTTGCAGCCGGGAATAGATATCTCAGCAGAAAAGGTACTGCAACTAAGAAAAAAGTTTCATGATATGCCTCCAAGGCTGAAGAACAGCTCATCACAAAACACCAAAGCTGCGGGCACCCTGAACAATATAGTGATATTCGTTCGTTTTGCCGGTGAAGCTGAATTCTCCGACAGCATTTCGTTGTATAACGACCTTTTTGTAAATACCCCTGGAAATGTATCTATGAAAAATTATTTTGAAGAAGCATCATATAATCAGCTGCATATCAACTCAGTATATTACCCTTCGCCCGGCACTTTGGTCATTTCTTACCAGGATGCCTATACGCGTGATCATTATTTGCCGTACGATGCCTTGCTGAATCCTGATGGCTATACCGATCAGATGTACGCTGAGCATAACTTGCTGGCCAATGCAGTCAACGCGGTGAAAAGTCAGATACCTTCTGGTCTGAATATTGATTTTAATAACGATGGCTTTGTGGATAACATTTGTTTTGTCATATCCGGCGATGTCTCCGCATGGAATACCTTATTGTGGCCACACCGGTGGACTTTATATTCGCAGGTTGTATATATAAACGGCAAACAGGTGGGAGATTACAACCTGCAGGTCAGGAATTACTTGCTTTCCAACGGAGTAGGTGTGTTGTGCCACGAGATGTTTCACACTTTGGGCGCTCCCGACCTATACCACTACAGTCAGGATGGCCTCAGCCCCGTGGACGCATGGGACCTGATGGGTAACGACCTGATCCCTCCGCAGTCTATGGGAGCCTATATGAAATACCGCTACGGCAACTGGATATCATCCGTTCCGGTGATCTCTGCCCCTGGCAACTATACACTTTATCCGGTCACCAATCCAAACCAGAATTGTTACCGCATCAATTCCCCGAATTCGCCAACAGAATATTTTATCGTGGAATACCGCAAAAAGGAGGGATACTATGAGAGTTCTCTGCCCGGCTCAGGACTGATCGTCTACAGGATCAATAGCGATTTTGATGGCATGGGAAACGGATATTACGACGGCTCCTCTGTTCTCGACGAAGTATATATTTACAGGCCCTATGGCACTTCCACCGTCAACGGATATGTTGATAATGCATATTTCAGCGCCGGCGTAAACAGGAGAAAAATAAACAACAACACCAATCCTTCATGTTTTTTATCCGACGGTAGTTTTGGATCACTCAACATTTCAAATGTTACGGCTGCCGGCAGCACCATTTCTTTCGATCTGAACGACGGCCCCGCATATCCTGTTAATACGGGCATCGAAGAATTGCTTGCCCCGTCATCAGGCTGCGGGCTGACAACCACAGAACACCCCGCCGTGATGATAAAAAACTTTGGCACCAACCCGGTCAGCAGCGGCCTGCAGGTGCATTATCAGGTAAACGGCGGGGTAATAGTTACCGAAGCATACAACGGCTCTCCAATACCATCCGGCACCTCTGTACCTTATACCTTTGCTCAGCACACAGACTTTTCGTCGCCCGGTAACTACACGATTACAGCATGGACCAGCATCCCATCCGACGGCAACCATGCGAATGATACACTTGTCATTCCGGTGACCAACGGTTCCTTAGCTTATATTGCAGGTAACACTCAAAACTTTACAGATGTTTATAACGATCTGGGAACCAACGGTAATGTCATCAGCACCGCTGATTACGATGACGCCAACTCTGCGCCGGTGAGTATCGGATTTACTTTTCATTATAATTGTATGGATTTTACTCAAATTATTTTGAACACCAATGGTTTTATAAAGCTCGGCAACATACCGCCTTCATCAGCAGCGCTTTTTTTTACAGGGGCTCAGGATGCTTCCGGCGGTATTTTCAACAGCCTGTTACCAGCTGATGTCAATATCATCAGCGCCTTCAACCACGACCTGATGTCAGGCACAGCGCCTCCTGAATACCGTGTGCATACTTCCGGCAGTGCACCAGACAGGATATGCACGATACAGTTTAAAAATCTTCGCGACAAGACCACAACACCTGCTCAGCAATACGACAATATATCATTTCAGATAAAACTTTTTGAAACTACCAACCAAATTGAGATTGTTTATGGCAGCTGGCAAGCATCAGCAAATGTATCGGATTTTAAGACTTCAGCCGTGGGATTAAAAGGGCCGGGCAGGGAGTACGGACAGTTGCTGGTAGCCCGCAAGGGTTCGACACAGGAGTGGTCACAGGTGATTTTTGAAAATGTAAACTACAGCTCAACCGCTACCCTGAATTTTGGGAACCCGCCGCTAAGACCGGCACCCGGGACAGGCCGGACATTTTTATTTTCTCAGGAAATCCCGCCTGATGTAATTACTGTTCCGGCAACAGCTGTCACCACTACCTCAGCGGTGCTGAACGGATTTGTGGATGCTAATAATGTCCCCACAACCGTCAGCTTTGAATATGGTATAAATACCAATTATGGGAATATAATTACGGCAACGCCCAATACGCTCAGCGGAAACACATCTGTACCCGTTTCGGCTTCCATTAGTGGCCTTAGCGCCAACACCCTTTATCATTTCAGGGTAAAAGCAACAAATTCACTGGGGACCTTCTACGGAAACGATTCTGTTTTTATTGCCCAATATAATACCACCATTGATAATCCCGTGGTAAGTAGTTTTGCGGTAAGTCCTAATCCTGTGAGGGAATTATTGACAATCAGTGTCGCCGGGCAACCCAATAATGCTTCAATAACGATTTATGATCTCCGCGGTCAGCTTATTTATACGTCAGTTTTGCAGCAAGCTGTAAAGGAAATCAATACCTCCTGGCTTGCAAGCGGGGTTTATTTCATCAGGATATCCGATAAGGAAAATATTATTATAAAAAAATTTGTAAAACAATAGCGAAAATGGCTAAATCATTTTTTGAGGTGCTAATAATATTTATTGATGACAATAAAACCCCAGATCACGCATTTAATAGCTTCTAATACGCAACCCTATTTTTTTTAATATTATTAGTTAGGTGCAGAGCACCGTAATATTTGTAAAATAATAATAAGTGCGAAAAACAAGGTACAGCGTACCGTAATATTAAACTTCTGGTTATGTCCAAATCCTTTAGGTAATAAAAAATTCATCTTGTTTTTACACCGTAATAATAAAATGTTTTGATAGAGGAAATTTGTCAAAAAGACATTGAAAACATATGATTTTTAATTATTATTTGAGTGGTGGATCTTATATTACGGTGCTCTGCACCTTACTTTTTTTAAGGGGTGCCACTTCTTACAAATATTTCGGGGCGCTGCCCCTGCTAAAGTCTTCTTTCAAAATTGTGTTTAAAAGAAAACATGTTATTTTCCGATGACTTTGAATCGTCATTTTTTCTACCAGCACCTCAAAAAAAGAAATTACCGAAAATCACTCACTCAAAGTATGATTCAGCGTGAGGTCATATATTTTATTGAGTATGATTGATTCTGAATACGGTTTGCCTTTTATTTACTCCCAAAGACTATATCCATTGTCGGTAAAAGATGCCATTGTTTTCCGAAAGGATAGTCACCGTAACATAGTTTGTAGCCGCCTTTGATCCTTGCGTTTTTACCCAAATTGCACATGATAGTGCCTGTGTTTTCCATAAAGAAATTATGCTCTTTTACGGGTAAAACAAAGAATTGCAGGTCAAACATATAGGACCAAGAACGCTTTATTTTTCCCCTGATATCAGCGCCAAGTCTGAAAGTGCAGGTATGGAAAAGATGTGAAGTTCTGGGGTATATCAAGGGCATATCCACCGTAGCAAGAGGGTCAAGAAAACCGTTGTGCATACCCAGAAAAAAGCCTGCGCGTGCCGTAACATAGGCGGTATCAAACGCCTGTCTGGTAACCAGAAAATTACTGTACAGGGTAAACATCTCCGGAAAAGTGAACTGAGGTGATAACATGCCCCCGGTTCCTTTGCGGCTGAGCAACCTGAAAAGCAAAGAATTGTATTGCAGGCCATGGTCGCTGGACATATAAAAGCCCTTGGCATCAGCAAGAAATATCTTTACCCCGGCATTGGGAACTGCAAAGTTCTGAAGTACGTTGGTGGTGATCTCAACCCTGTTGCTTATTCCGTAACGAAAAGGCTGTACCAATCCGCTTTCATATTTGTTTTTGCGCATCAGAAAGGCAGTCCGGTAGCTCCACCGGTTAAGAAAAGGTGAACTTTGAGCGGTAACCTCCTGAACCACTAGCAAAGCTATTATGCAAATTAAAAGTCGTTTCATGTTTTTCTGATTTATTTGGGTAAAATCAATAAAGAACTGACAGGGCAGTGGTCGGATTCGTAAAAGGCATCCTGGTGAGTAATTGTAGAGCCTTCTATCCAATCCAGATTGGTGAATAAGTAATCAAGCGTACGATCCCAGGTTTCTGCGGGGCGGGTTGTATGGGTAAAATGTGCCGGCTGATTGGCCAGATAAACGGATAGTGGCAGAGCACATTTATAAGCGCCGTAAACCGGCCACAGCCAGGTTTGTTCATTGGTGTAATCGCTGCCGGCTTTATGCATAGGGTCATCACCTTCGTTATGAAACGACTCGCCGGGACACATGTCTTCAAAGCAATAATCAGTTTTTGTCGAGCCCGGCGGAAGGGTGTTCAGGTCACCTCCGGCCAGAAAATATTGTCCGGCTGAATTGAGTTCATCAAGTTTTGCTTTGAACTCCTGGTAATGCTTATGTTTGGTGTCATCGGTGGCAAAAGCTGAAGCGTGAATATTTACCACAGCTAATTCTTTAAAACCGGGAATCTGTATCGTCGCTGTGATCATGCACGAACGAAGATAAAAATATACCTCTATGCTGCTTTGGTCGCCCCGCAGCGAAAGTTGAATACGCCGGGCATTGTTGATGGGCCAGGGCGAAAGTATGGCAAGCCCCATATCCATCCGGCCCAGTCCATCACTGGGAATATACTGTGAACGCCATTCAGGAACATAGGCAGCATAATTGAAATAGGTGTTGTCAAGAATATATTGAAGCTCATTGATATAGGAAGTCCGCTTTGAATTAATGTCCACTTCCTGAAGCATCAGAATATCGGGTTTCATCTCATTGATTTTGGCTACAACAGCATTAAGATGAGGAAGCACATCCTCCTGAGAATATACAGTAATATTGCCGCAGGCATCGCCAAACCACTCCGAACGTCCTATGCCGAAACGTATGTTCCACGTCATAGCCCTGACAGCCGAGTCAGGAGCAGGGGCAGGAGTCTTATCTGACGCCTCGTAATATTCAGCATCCAGATCCTCATCTTCCTTGTACTGTGTGGCCATAGGTTTACACGAAACCAACAATAATGCAAAACCGGCTAAGTACAAGCTTAATTTGTATAAGTGAGATTTCATAGTTTAAAATTTTCGATAAAGATATTTCAAAATCATTTAAAAATGATACTGCTAACATATTTATGCACACTAAAGAAAATATTTTATTTGGATTGATTTTTATAATCACCATATAATCAATATAATCCGGAAATAATTATTATCTAATAAAGGCACAGCGTTACTCTTGTTTGTTTTTTATACCGGTATTAGAATGCTTATGGCGTGATAGTTCGGAATTTATCAATTCCGGCAGGAATGATATCCCCGGATTATTGTTAAATATGAGAATTACCTTGCTTTCAATCTCCATAATTTATATATTTACACAACGAAACAACTAAATTTTAAAAAATATGAAAAAGTCTTATGCATTAACTATTCTGGCAGCCATACTTATTCAGGCAAACTGGATTTTAGCCCAGACGCCTGTGCTGTATTATAAATTCGAAAACAACCCCACTTCGACTTCAACCCCAAACTGTGGTTACCCACATGCCGGCAATGCCATGGCTGTATTGACTTCTGTGACACTTGCCGGGGGCGGGCAGTTTGACACTTGTTTGCAAGGCACCGGTGTTGGATCAGCAGGAATAAATACCGGATGGAATATGGATCTGGGGCAGAAAAGCTGGACCATAAGCATGTGGGTATCCATTCCTTCTCCGACAACAAGCGCATCGTATTTTTTTGGCGATGCCGGAATTTCTTTCCGGTGTTTCCAGGGCGGTGTTGCAGGACAGAATAATCTGATCCTGAGAGGAAACGGGATTACCGATGTGACGGTGACCGGTATCGGGCCTGCGCCCACAACCGTGACCTTCGTCTATGATTCGGCAACCTCGGCGATTAAAGCCTATAAAAACGGCGTGCTGGATAATACGGTCAGCCAGACTCCGCTGAATTTAGGCGCAGGTACCGGCTTCAAAGTAGGCGGCTACGGTTCGAGTGTGTCCCTTACAGGTTTTATGGATGAATTCAGGCTGTATAAAAGAGCCTTGTCCGATGCCGAAGTTGCCGCAATATGGAACCTTAACTCTGAGTGCGGCGAAGCCAACTTCGGATTATCACTGCCCACTCCGGGAGTAAATACTAATTATGTGAGCATTCCATATGTACCGGCTATGAATGGTTTGACCAACGTCACTATTGAGGCGTGGGTAAAACCGGGAGGCCTCACTACATCCAATACGGTCCTGAACAAGGGGGGGGGCAGCTTCGATTACCAATTGGGTATCAATGCTTCAGGAGTGCCGTTTTTCAGAGTACAATCCACAATTATCACCTCTGTTGGTTTAACTGTAAATGCCGGAGAATGGACACATCTGGCCGTCACCTACGACAATACAAATGTGAGGTTTTATAAAAACGGGGCACTCATCTCAGTGGTTCCCTGTACTACGGCTATAGGTACTTCAACCAACGAAATGCGCATAGGGCGGGGAAATGCTGACCCCGGATCAGGAATTATCGAAGAGTTGAGATTATGGTCCGTGGTCCGCACCAATGCCGAGATAAACAGCAACAAATGCAGGAAATATCCTTCTGAATTTTCTTCTTCTACAGGTTTGAATGCGCTGTGGCACTTCGATGGCAACCTGATTGATTCTGTTAGTGGTTTTAATGGCACCAGGACAGGAACTGTCGGATATGATGAATTCGTATTTCCGGCCCCCCTGATGACATGTACCTGTCCGGGCACAAGCTCTTCTTTAATGGATGAAGCCTGTTTCAGTTATACATCACCCAGCGGAAACTATACCTGGACCAGCTCCGGTATTTATATAGATACGATTTCAAATATGGCCGGCTGTGACAGTATCATCACATTCAACCTGACCATAAATACTGTTGATACAAGTGTACTGCAAAATGGCATCACACTCACAGCCAACGCATCAGGTGTGACCTGGCAATGGGTAGATTGCGATAATGCTTTTGCTATAATACCTGGCGCCGACGGGCAAAGTTTCATTCCTTCCTCAAACGGTAACTTTGCCGTGGTGATCACCGACGGACCTTGCTCAGATACCTCCTCGTGCCACAGCATTACAACGTATGGTATTGCTGACCGGGATCCCGACATTGTACTGGCTGTATTTCCCAATCCCGGAAACGGAGAATTTACCATCAGTTCAGGAATAGTAGCCGATGAAATCCGCATAACAGATATCCTGGACAGAGAAATTTTAAGATTTAAACCGGAAAAAAACATTGTGAAAGTAGACATTGGAAGCCATGGTAAGGGCTTTTATATGATCAGGATAAATTACAAAGATCAGCAGAAAATTGCCCGCATCATTGTGAACCGCTGATAAATCCTATTTCTTAAAAATATCGGCATTACTAAGGCAAACGTCACAGAAATGCTAAATTTGCAACCAAATTCATAAACATGAAAAAACAGTTGCTCCTGTTTCTTTGTGCCGGGTTTTTGTGTCTTTCTTCACTTATTGCCCAGGAAACAAAAAAAACACCTGCCGGACTGGGCATTGATGCCGGGATGGGATATAATATGATGAATCTTTCCGGAAAGACAAACTCAGGCAACGACACTATGGTGCATTACAACCGTTTCTGGATTCAGCCCTGCCTGCGGCTGCATTACGACATCAGGATCAGAGACTTCAGCGGAAGCCGGAACAGCTTAAAGATAAAAACATTTATCGGCTATTATACCTTTGGAGGGAAAAGTAAAAAAAATGATATCGGCGAATATGATATAGTGTCATTTTCATCCATAGAAGCTGGGGCCGGACTTGCTTTCGACCTTGCCAATATGTTTCAGATCACCCCGCTGGTCAAGGCACAATATGTCATTACCGCTACCGAACGTTACATCAGGGAAACCTCTATTCCTGCCTCAAAGATCAACGATATTACCAATCTGTTCAGCTATAACGCAGGCTTACAGTTTCGTTTCCGGTATAAACATTTCACGGTTGGTATTGAAGGCTGGTACGGACTCGCCGATATCCACAAAGGCACAGATAAAAAAGCGAAGGAAAACAATTTCAGGCTGTTGATCGGCTATGAATTTTGAAAAAAAGGATGTCCCATAAGGTATTATAATAATCTATGCACAAAATCCTTCTGAGACATCCCCTTATAGTACTATAACTAACGTTGTATCAAAAACTTATCAATAAGAGTCTTGTCTTCACTGATAACTTTCACAAGATAAAATCCTTCCGAAAAAGCCTTTATATTGGCAACAATTTGCCCGGGATTCTGAACAGAAACCGGCGCAAATAGTTGTTTTCCGGTCAGATCGTAGAACGTAATCTCAGGAGAACTTATGCCCGAAGGCATCATGATAGTGATATGATCCGTGGCGGGATTGGGAAACACCGTCAGTTCTTGATTTTCATCATTTACAGTAATACCTGTAACATCAGTGGAGTAGGTGACGGTCCATCCCTGGTCCTGTCCGGCATTGTCGGTTGTAAATCTCAAATACAGCCGGTTGCCTGTCGAAACCACCGTGGGGGGGAGGTCATGGCCGGAGTATTGGCCGATGAGCGGCGCTGTGGCATCTGCGCCATCATAAATACTCAGGAAATCATGCCCCTGTTCAGTAGCAAATGAGTTAAATATCAATGTAATAGGCTGGTCGTTGTCGGGCGCTATCAGCCATTCACAATCCGTATCATTCCAGTAAAGTGAATATTTGCTGCCGTCATGAAAGGTTTTTTGTTTCGCATTAAACTCTTTTTTTCCTAAACAATACGGATAAAAGTAAGGCGCGATATTCATCACGGCGGCCTGGCTGCTGCTGAAATTGCCATTGCCGGAGTTCAGGTTGCTGAGATAGAAATATCCGTTACCGCTGCCGCTCCATCCCCAGTTGAAATGAAAAAAACTTGAGTCCTTCACGCCGTCGCATACAAAAGCATGTCCTCCGGCACTGCCAGATCCGCTGTAATACACCGGCAGTTCCATCTGGAGGTTGTCAATCAGCATTTCATTCCACACTTCATTGGTGAATTCGCCTTTCTGAAGGTATTTCATCCGGTTTGAATAATTGAAATGGCTGATCATCGCTTCGGGAACATCACCGGAACCGGCACCCGAAGAGAGGGGGGTATAATTCATATTGACCGAAACACCGCAGTGATATATAAGAGTTGAGATAGCTTCTTTACTCAAAGGATTGATTATATTGGTCATGGTATTCCAGTCGTATGTGGTTTCAGCAAAGTTGGCGCTGATGATGCCATAAAAAACGTGGCTGTATGAATGAGTGTTAAATCCGTGCTCGGGATATTTATGATAATACATGATCTGAGCCATAGCAGTGGCCACACAACCGGCATAACATCTTCCTCCGGGCCCGGAAGCAAACTCCGGACAATGAAAATTATATCCGCTGCCCTGATCCCATTTACTGTCCAGAAGGGGAGCCACCAGAACCTTAGAACTGTTTTTGGTGAGATTTCCTCCGGAATATTTTTTCCATGCGTTTTTTATCATTGTAGCATATTCATAATCTGCTTCTGACGCTCTGGGAGTTCCCGAAAACTGTCCGTCAAGCCACCAGCGCATCGCCGGAGGAATAGCGGTCAGGTTCAGATTGCTTTCGTCAGAATAACCTATCACCGGATAGTAATCATCATCGGCAGATACCATCACCCATCCCTTATTACTAAAATTGACAATATAGAAAGCCAGAGTATTGCCGGTATAATAGTTTTCAGTGCCTGTCACAGCGGGCCCGTCTTTAATTGCATCCGTTATATTTAAATAACTATAATAAAATGTTTGGGCTATAGTTACAGCTTGTGCCTGGTCAACAGGGTGAGCATGGAGACAGAGGCTGCCAAAACAAACCAAAATTAAAAATGTCAGTTTCTTCATGTATTATAAAATTTTACTGCAAAAATATTAAATAATTCATTTAGAATTTGGCTTTTAGCGATATTATGAAATTTATTCCGGGGGCCACGATGCCTGAACTGTAGGGCCGGTATCTCTGGTCGGTAATGTTTTCGAGCCCTGCACTCACCGAAAGATTTTCGATAAGTTGGTACATTGCCTTAAAATTCAGCGTATACCATCCTGGTGAACACGGATTCCCATCAGCATCCACAGCGTAGATCTCCGGTTTTCCTTTTTCTTCTTCAGGAAGGTCTTTGAATTTTTTCCCTCCGCTATACACTGAATATAGCTGAAGCGACATTTTATTATGGTTATAGGATAGTCTGCTTACACCCGTCCAGGGAGCGGCATGGCGCGAAGGGCTTGTACTTCCGTCATCGAGTTCTTCAGTGCCTTTCTGATAGGTAAAGTCGGATGATAATCCGAATCCCACAGGTAATTTCAGTTCAAAACCTGCCTGTACTCCCAGTATTTGCGCAAATGCTGCATTCTGCACCGCCTGTATCCTGCTCATAGTGCCGTCGTACATAAGGCTGTCGGATCCATTCATGGTGAAATCACGCCTTACCATAGCCTTATTGAGATAGGTGTAAAAGCCTGTAACATCAATCTTGACAATATCCCCGAAAATCTTTGCTATGCCTATTTCCGCATTATAAGCGTATTCTGCCTTCAGCCCGGGATTGGGAACAACCACAGCTCCCTGTTCCGAATCGAACACTTTGCCCATATCATCTACGTTGGGCGAACGGAAGCCCGTGGATAAATTAAGATTCAGTACCCATTTTTCGGTAGGCCGATATACCAAGCCCAGGCTGCCGCTGAGTGCTCCATTGTCGATTTTGGCTGTTGTAAAAGGAAAGGGATAAAAAGTCGTGTCAAAATCAGCGTTAAGCAAATAATGATTATATCGTATGCCCGACTGTAACAGTACTTTGGGCGAAATTTTAAACTGGTAGTTGAGGTAAGCCGCATAAGAAGCCCAGTTGGACTTAGGATAACGCGACGGCCCTGCAAAGATACTGCCTGTTGAGATATCCTCATCTTTCCCTGTCGATACCACATCGTCATAAACTGCTTCTATGCCATAGTAAAACATATGCTTGCTGCCTGCTGATTTATTGAAATCAACATTCAGCGAATAGGCTTCCACATTTTCAATTCTTATATGTCTGTCATTTTTATTAATATCCCTGTCGATACGGCTTTCTTCAAACGACTGCCAGGCCAGACGCACCGTCAGTTGGTCATACGCCACATTATTGCTGTTATGGGTTACCTCCAGGGCATTCATCATCCACTTTTGCGGGCCGTAGTACCATTCACCATATCGGGGCAATCCTTTTTTATAACGGATATGCCTGTCGTAGCGTGAAAATTCTGATGTCACCGAGTAATGAAACCCATATTGTATATCCCATTTGCTGTTTGGACTGAACCGTATCTTCTGCATCATATTAATCTGGGAGTAACCCGAAGGCCGCTGCACTTTGGGATTTTCACTGGTCACAATAACATCCGTACTGTCCTGCCGTTGTACATAAAAAGGCCTTAAGTATTCATCAGGGCCGTAGCTGCCCATGGTCAGGTCGCCGAACTTACTGGAAGTAATACTGGTTAGTAAAGCCCATTTCTTCCAGCCGGCACCTGCGTGAAAATGAGCTGTGATTTCATTATTAGCTGACGAATAGCGCGTTACAGCACTCCCGGTGAACAGTGGATTGCCACCGTCAGACAAGCGGGGAGTCAGTGTCTGAAAACTCATTACCCCTCCGATAGCATCACTGCCATAGATCACGGATCCCGGTCCGAACAGCACTTCTGCTTCTTCAATGGCAAAAGGATCCAGCGATATTACATTCTGTATGTTTCCCGCGCGGAAAATAGCGGTATTCATCCGGATGCCATCTACCGAATACAACAGGCGGTTGGTGGCAAAGCCACGTATCATTGGGCTGCCGCCACCCTGCTGGCTTTTCTGTATAAAAACCTTTCCGGAGGCAGCAAGCATATCGGCGGCTGTTTGAGGATTCTGCAGGTTGATTTCTTTCGGATGAATAACAGTTATTTTGCCGGGAATATCATTGGACTGCTGTCTCCATTTGGTGGCCGAAACAACGATCTCGTCGAGCGACACGCCCACGGGTTTTATAAAAAATTTAAAATCCGACTTGCTCAGGTCGGCAAAGCTCAGGTATTCAGTTTTATATCCCAGATGCCGTATCTCTATACGTTCAGCTCCGGCAAAACCGGAAAGATCCGTTTCTCCTTTTGCATTGGTATTGGCAACAGCAAAAGGTTTTTTGCTCGAAATGGCGACATTCTCAACAGGCTGGCCTGTTTTAAGGTCGCCAATAAAGATTTTTTGCGAATAAACATAAAAACAATGAACACTAATAAATAAAAATAATATATTTTTTTTCATGACGATATGATCAATTTATTGGTTATTAATAATATAATGATTGGCTTTAACTGATAGCTTCAAGCCAGTGGTGAGATCGTATTAGTTTGGTTAAACTAAATTTTTCGGAGGCACAAAAATGTTGTTCAAAATGGCCGTCTGAATCGAAAAGAAATAATAAAAATTCCGGTCATTGATGTCTTTAGGAAATAGCAGAAGTTTTCTGTGTTCAGGAACAGCATCTTTAATAATATGGGCTACAAAATTATGACTGTTTTGCTGATATGGAGTATTAGAATCTTCGTGGTGTATAAGGTATTCTTTGAAAAAGGCAAGAAATTTTTCTTTCTTTTTATCTTTAACACAGAAAAATATGTTATTACTGCCTTGTTTTTTGATCTTTATGATCTCATACTTTTTCCCGTGATAATAAAATTCATCTTCTTCATTGCAGTTGTTATAACCGTTCTCGGATTGAATTTCACCGCCTGAGATGATGATATCCTCTGTGTTATCATAACTGGAGTAATAAATATGTTCGCGGTAATGTCTTTTATTTCCCCTTACTGTGATCTGGAATGCCAGGTAATACCCGAAAATATTGAACAACAAGGCCGATATAAGAAATATGGATAACAGGCGACGCATAACAACGCAAACCTACACAAATTTTAGAACATATATGTAAGCTCATTAAAAAAATTCAATGTTCTTACGATATTTATTTGTTACTAACCCTACCTGAAGTGACCAGATCAGAACAAAATGGTTTTTCTCCGGTAAGTTTGGGAGCAAAACCATGAAAATATTTCTTTCAATTAAAAATAAGCTATTTTTGAAGTTACTTTTACAAATGTTTTCGGACATCTGTATTTCTTTGGAATGAAACCGGTCGTAATCAAATTACTTTTCAGAAAAATACTTCAATATGAACAAAAAAATCTTAACACTTAACAACGAATTTGAAGCGATGAGAATTAAAGAAATTCTTGACATCAATGAAATTCCAAATATGATAAGAAGCTTTCATGATACCGCCTATGATGGCGTATTCCAAAGCCAGTTTGGATGGGGTGTATTGGAAGCCGATGAAAAAGATGAAGCAAGAATTTTAGAACTACTAAAAGAAATATTGGATGAATGATGCAGGGATCAAGTGAATAAATATGCACAAAAACTAATTTTTTAATCAAAAAAGACTGGGCTGAATGGCTTTTGGGATTTTTTAAGGTTTTATTATATGCACAAATTATAAGGTTATGATCATGAAATTTGAAAATATACAATCAAAGTTTTTACTGTAAGAATCGCAAAAATTTTGTAATTTTGTTATAGAAACCTGAAATAAACTAAAAAATGGAAACCATATCTCCCAAAACTGAAATTGAAAGCACTTTTTCTTGCGTAAGAGCCATGTCTTTTATTGAGAAAAAAAGTTCTTTTTTGGAAGAAGAAAAAGTAAATGCTTTTTTGGATGCAATTTTAGATTTTAAAAAGAATTTGATTGAAAAAACTCAAAAGTTATATGATATTAACGAACGCATTGAAAAATTAACATGGTTTAATGATTTGAATGATGAATGTTTGATGCTAATTAATGATTTAATTTCTACTGCTAAGGATTTACGTTCTACATTAATAAGGCAATATATTTCAATGACTTTTATAAGAAAAAAGGGCATAGCAAAAGATGAAATTAAAGATTTGAAAAATGCTATTGATGAACTTAAAGAAGCATATGAAGATTTAGAATCGGTTTTCTTTTACTTGCCCAAAATGCCTGCATTTGCTGAAACGACCAGACAACTTTCACTTGTGTGATGGAAATATTTTGTATAGAGGATTTCAAAATTGAATTTGAAAAACTCACTTCAAAAAGGTCGTACAAAATTCTGCATCAGGAAATTATAAATTATTTTTTCAAAAAATCTATTGCTGATCTTCGCTCCGGAACCAGATTGAACAATAGTGATGAAACACCATACATAAAAAAGAGATTGGGCGGAAGTGGGGGTTATAGGGCATATTATCTTTTAATAGTGAAAGAAGACCGCTTATACCTGATGTTTGTGCACCCTAAAACCGGTTCGTTGGGCTCTGATAATATTAACGATGAATCAAAGGCCTATCTTTATAAAAAGGTTTTAAACTGTATTAAAACTGGGGATTTATACAAGGTTGAAGTTGATGTAAGCAGCAATAACCTTGTTTTTAATAAAATTTAAGATTATCCAATTACCTTGTGAACAAATTATGCCCCAGTCGCGGCGTGTTTGCAACTTCTTTAATAGCAAATACACAACCCCAATGGCTTACGTTTTATAATCATCGAATTTTATTTATTTGTTTTAGAAAAATTCAATTGTAATTTTGCTGAAAAATAAACTATATGGAAACAGACAAAATTCTTTCTGCTTGCGGGTTATGGTGCGACGAATGTGAACATTACAACACATTATGCGATGGTTGCCATACCGTTAAAGGATCCACATTCTGGGCCAAAGAAATGATGCCGACAAAAGTTTGTCCTTTATACGACTGCGGCGTCAATCAAAGAAGGTACCGCGACTGCGGCGATTGTGCCGAACTGCCCTGCGCTGCGTTCCTGCAGATGAAAGATCCGAACTCCACGGAAGAGGAACATCAGAAAATGCTGGTTATCAGAAAGAACCGCCTCACAGAACGATAGCCGTCCATTAAATGCATTACAATATACCTGTCTTCATTCCCCATCTTGGCTGTCCTTTTCAATGTGTTTTTTGTAACCAGAAATATATATCAGGCAAACAGAAAGCGCCGGAAGCTGATGATGTCCATAGTATCATCCGGCAAAAACTGTCTACCATTGACGTTCAGAGCGCTACTGTGGAAGTGGCATTTTTTGGCGGCAGTTTTACCTGTCTGGATCCCGGACTTCAGGAAAAATATCTGCAGCTTATACAGCCGTACATCAATGACCATAAAATCAAGGGTATACGATTATCTACCCGCCCGGATTATATTGATAATAAAAACTTGCAATTACTTAAAAAATATCATGTCCGCACCATTGAGCTGGGAGTGCAATCCATGAGTGACTCCATTCTGCAACAAGCCGGAAGGGGACATACGGTGGGCGATGTGGTAAAAGCCTCAGAACTCATCCGAAACAGCGGTTTTACCCTGGGAATACAAACTATGATCGGTCTGCCCGGGGATGATGCGGTAGAAAATATTCATACAGCATCCCGCGTAATCGGCCTGAAACCCGATTGTGTCCGTATTTATCCTGTTCTGGTGCTGAAGGACACCGAACTTGAACTATTGTTTTCGGAAGGGAAATATAAACCATTGTCCCTATCATCTGCTGTTGATAGAGTTGCATCGGTGCTGGGTTTGTATATCCGGGATAATATCAACGTAATAAAAGTAGGATTGCACCCCGCTGAAGATTTCGGAAAAGGCGGTAAACTCCTTGCAGGCCCTTTTCATCCATCGTTTCGCGAATTAGCCATGACGAAGTTATGGAAAAATGAATTTGATCAATTCATAAAAACAACAAAATGTCAGGATACGAAAACAAAAAAAATAACCCTGACAGTAGCTGATTCACAATACAATTATGCTATTGGTTATAAGGCTGAAAATAAAAATTATCTAAAGCAATACTTTAATAAAGTGCGTTTTCAGCGCTCAGAAAATTTAAACAAACTGCAATTTAATGTGGATTATTGCTGACAAACGATTACCTTCAGAGGCAAAGCACCAACTAGGCCTCTTTGGAAATCTGCTTGAATTTGAAAGCTCCGGCATTGTGTATGAGGCTATCAGTGACCATCCTGATGTTTTTATGTGTGATACCGGCGCTGGTTTGATCGTGGCGCCAAACATGCCTTCGGATTATATTGATTTATTTACTATGAATAATATCAATTACAAAACCGGAAATATACCCTTAGGAAAAAGATATCCGGATACCGCCATGTATAATGCGGTGATTACCGGCAAATACCTGATTCATAATCTGAAATATACAGATAAGACTATTCTTGAGGAATGTAACAACAAGATACATCTACATACTAATCAGGCCTATACACGCTGTAATCTGATGGCCCTTAATGAAAATGATTTTATTACCTCTGACCGGGATATTGAGAAAATTTTGAAGGCGCAAGAACTGAATGTTCTTTATGTTGATCCTGACGGAATACTTTTGCCCGGGTTTAGAAATGGTTTTTTTGGCGGTTGCTGCGGACTTTATCGCGGGATACTTTGCATTACAGGCAATATACAACATATGGCAGCAGGAAGTTCCATCCAGCGTTTTATTGAAAACAGTAGCCTTGAATCGTTTCCATTATGTGATGGTGAACTCTTTGATGGCGGAGGAATTTTTTTCATTAATACGTAAATACATTTTGTCAGTAGTAATCTAAAAGCTATTTTTGAAACCAAATCACGGGACTGACCATGAAACTGTCTGTTATAATTGTCAATTACAATGTAAAATACTTTCTGGAGCAATGCCTTCATTCTGTGTTAAAAGCAGGACATGGTATTGACATGGAAGTGTTTGTGGTAGATAATAATTCTGTGGATGGTTCAGTAGATATGATCAGGGAGAAGTTTCCTGAGGTAATGCTCATTGAAAACAGCGAGAATAAGGGGTTTTCAAAAGCCAACAACCAGGCTATAAAACAGAGCGCAGGTGAGTATATCCTGTTGCTCAACCCCGACACGGTGGTTGAAGAAGACACCTTTTCCAGTATACTGAATTTCATGAATCTACATCCTGAGGCGGGCGGGCTGGGGGTGAAGATGCTTGATGGTAAAGGCCATTTTCTTCCTGAGTCAAAACGCGGGCTGCCAACACCGGCAGTGGCTTTTTATAAGGTGTTCGGGCTTGCAAAACTCTTTCCCAGGTCAAAGGTTTTTGGCCAATATCATCTGGGGTATCTCGATAAAGATAAGATACATGAAGTGGAAATCCTTTCCGGGGCATTTATGCTGTTGCGCAAAAAAGCACTCGACAAAGCCGGATTGCTCGATGAGGATTTTTTTATGTATGGCGAAGATATAGATATTTCGTATCGTATCACGATGGCAGGATATAAAAACTATTATTTCCCCGAAACACGCATCATACATTATAAAGGCGAAAGCACCAAGAAAAGCAGTGTCAACTATGTCATTGTATTCTATAATGCAATGATCATTTTTGCCCGTAAGCATTTCTCACAAAAAAATGCCCGTGCTGTTTCTTTCCTGGTTAAAATTGCTATTTTTCTGAGGGCTTTTCTGGCGCTTGCCAACAGGTTTATAAAGCTGATCTTTTTGCCCTGTTTTGATGCTGCCCTCATTTTTGCAGGAATTTATTTCATAAAAAACTATTGGGAAACCCATGTGGTTTTTCGTGATGGCGGCTCATATCCGATTGAATTTATTGCTATTGCAGTTCCTGTCTACATCCTGGTTTGGCTTTTTTCGGTGCTGATGAGCGGGGGTTATGACAAGCCGGTCCGTCCTGTAAAGATCATACAGGGGGTGGTGATCGGAACGATACTTATTCTTACCGTATATGCCTTGCTGGGCGAACACCAGCGCTTTTCAAGGGCGCTGATCATTCTTGGAGCCGGATGGGCAGCCTTATCTATGGTTACTACACGTGTACTGCTTCATCTGTTGAAATTTAAACAGTTTAAAATCGGCGCAGAAAACGACAGAAGGTTTATTATTATCGGCGATGAGGAAGAAGCAGAACGGGTTGCACGGTTTATGCAGCGGACCGTCATCAATTATGGGTTCATCGGCCTGGTGAGCACGAGTGAAAAATACAGTTCCTCAAGAGGATTCATTGGAAATATAAGCCAGCTGGCCGACATCATCAATATTTATAAAATCAATGAAGCTGTTTTTTGCTCCAAATCAATGCCTCCGCAGTTGATCATTGACAAAATGACCGAGCTGCAGTACACCAGCATCGATTACAAAATTGCGCCTCCCGAAAGCATGTCCATCATTGGCAGTAATTCAATAAATACCGGCGGTGATTTATATGTGATGAACATCAATGCAATAAGCAAGGTGTCGAACAGGCGCAGCAAACGTATGCTGGATATTTTGACCGGCCTGCTGCTTTTGGGATTTTATCCTGTGGCAGCCTTTCTTGTAAAACACCCCCTGGGGTTTCTGAAAAACATCTTTTTAGTCCTGGCAGGCTTAAAATCGTGGGTGGGATTCAATATGTCCGTCACAGGCGAAATACACAAACTGCCCGCTATTCGTAAAGGAGTGCTGAATCCCGCTGATGCCATAAAAAAAAGGTCTCTTTCTCCGGAGATTGCCGAAGGTCTGAACATTTTATATGCTAAAGATTATAAGATAATGAATGATATAAACATTGTCATAAAAGGTTTTCACAACTTAGGGAACAGATAGTTCTGTTTGTAAATCCCTGTTGCCACCCTGATACAAAAACTGTGTTTATAACTTATTAAAAAATCAGCAGATCCGATTTTTAGATTTTATATTTTTGCCTGTAAATTCAACTTTACCAAATCAATTTTTAAAAAATGTCATCTAAAAGAGGAATGATATACTACCGGGGCTTGATTATTCTTTTTCTTCTTTTATCAGAAATTGCCTTTTCTCAGAAAAATATTGAAGCTTCGGGCGATGAAAAAATCGCCAAACAGTTTTTTTTGTTCAACGACTATGCTACTGCTTTAAAAGAATATCAGTTTCTCTACGCCAGGGATTCCAATAACAAGGATTACTGGTATCCGCTGGGTATCTGTTACCTGAACACCAATATTGATAAAAAGAAAGCTATTCCGTTTCTTGAAGAAGTCACGAGGCAGAAAGATTACGATCCGGAAGCCATGTACGAGCTTGGCGTGGCTTATCAGATTACCTACCGCTTTGAAGAAGCTATGGAATGTTTTGAAAAATTTAAAAAACTGATTTCCGGGGATAAAGACCTTAATTATATTTCCGCCGACCGGCAGATTGAAATGTGTGAAAACGCTATGGAGTTGATTAAGAATCCTTTAAATGTCACCTTCGAGAATGTGGGTTCCCGCATAAATTCACCCTCACCCGATTATAATCCATATGTAAATAAAAAAGAAACCGTGTTGTATTATACCTCAAAACGTTCGGGAAACACAGGTAACCTGATCGATTATGACGGGTATTATACCGCAGATATTTTTGTTTCTGAAAACAAATACGGCGTATGGGAAAAATGCAAAAGACTGGTTCCGGCCATTAATAGCCCCCTGGTGGAAGAATCCTGTGGACTGTCGTCTGATGGTTCGTATCTGTTTGCCTTTGTCGACAACCTTGAATATAAAATGCAGACATGTATGTCGGTAAAAGAAGGAAAAAGTTTCCAGAAGCTCAATGCCATAGCGGGTAATGTTAATAATTCCAAGTCAGGTATTTCATCGGTTACTATAACCCCGGACAAGAAAATGATTATCTTTTCAGCTGCCCGCGAAGACGGGCAGGGCGGCAGTGACATTTATATATCCAAGTTGCTTCCTTCGGGACAATGGGGTACCCCCGAAAACGCCGGCGATGAGATCAATACGACGTATGATGAGGAATTCCCATACCTGGCGCCCGACGGAAAAACTTTATATTTTGCTTCAACAGGCCATAACAGCATGGGGGGATTCGATATCTTCAGAACCACATGGAATAAAGAGGATAACACCTTCACCGAGGCCGTCAATATCGGGTACCCGGTAAACACACCCGAAGACAATAATACCATATCATTTACCGGTTCGGGAAGATATGCCTATGTTTCCGCCCTGCGCGATGACACCTACGGAAACCTCGATATTTACAGGGTGATCTTCAATAATGTAAAAGCCGGACATACGACCATAGTAGGTAACCTGACAGAAATGGATTCCCTTGATATTTTTAAAAGTTTCAGTGAATCCATGAAGAACACCATCGACAGTCTGAAGCAGTTTACCGTGGAGGCCTATCTGACACAGAATAAAGTCACGGATTCGCTTGCCAGGAGTTATGCGACAGCGCTCAAGGCCACCGAAGAAAAATACGACAACGGCCCGCTGGTGACCATCAAAGCCATCGACCTGGCATCCAATAAACTGAAGGGTATCTATAAGCCCAACCGCCATAACGGGAAATTTATCATGGTGTTGCCACCGGGTGAGTTTCGTATTGAAATATCCTGTGAAGGATATCAGGAGCTTACAGAAATAATAAAAATAGAAGACAGGGAAACACCGGTGGCACAAATTTCAAAAACATTCAGGCTTACCAAAAAATAAATCATGAAACTTAAACTTAACAGGCCACTGGCAGTTCTCGATATCGAAACCACAGGACTGAATGTTGTTACAGACCGTATTGTTGAAATATGCATACTCCGCGAAGATCCGGATGGCAGCCGTGATATAAAAACCCTGCGTATCAATCCCACCATCCCGATACCTCCATTGGTCACAGCCATACACGGTATATCAGATGATGATGTAAAAGATTGTCCAACCTTTGCAGATATAGCACCCGAATTGAACCGTTACCTCGACAACTGTGATCTGGCAGGATATAACTCCAATAAATACGATATCCCTCTGCTCATCGAAGAATTTATGCGTGCAGGTATAGAGTTTAACCTCTCCGGTAGACGGTTTATTGATGTACAGAATATTTTTCACCGTATGGAACCCCGCACCTTAAAAGGAGCTTACAAGTTTTATTGCAATAAAGAAATACAAAATGCCCACTCTGCCGAAGCAGACACCCTGGCCACCTATGAAGTGCTTTTAGCCCAGCTCGATCTTTATAAAGATGCGGAATTTACCGATAACAACGGCAGTACGAGCAAACCTATTGTCAACGATGTACAGGCGCTGCATGACTTTTCTTTCAAATCAAAGAATGTAGACATGGTAGGGCATATTGTCTATAATGAAAACAATGTGGAAGTGTTTAATTTCGGCAAACACAAAGGAAAATCGGTAGAAGAGGTCTTTAAGAAAGAACCTTCCTATTACGACTGGATGTCGAAAGCCGATTTTCCACTCTCCACCAAACGTGTGATCAATGCTATAAAACTGCGCGGGTTTAATAATTCGTCAGTAAAAATTAAATAATTTTTTTAAAAAAACTCCCAATAATAGCATAAAACTGAATCCGGAGGATTCAAATAGTCGTAAAAAACAAAACACAAAGAACTTGCGACCCCGGCGGGGTCGAATATTTTTTTTACTCAGGAGTACAACAAAAAATTTCTCATTTTAATGATATAAACTATGAAGATCATCTGTATCGGGCGAAACTATTCAGATCATATCCGGGAGATGAAAAACGATTTGCCCAAAGAGCCTTTGTTTTTCCTGAAACCTGATACTGCGCTGGTTACGCGCAACCGGCCTTTCTTTTACCCCGATTTTTCAAATGATGTTCAGTACGAAGTCGAAATCGTATTTCGTATCTGCAAAGTAGGGAAGTATATTCAGGAAAAATTTGCACATACCTACTATGATGAAATTGCTGTAGGCCTCGACATGACTGCCCGCGATCTGCAATCGGAGGCCATACACAAGGGACTTCCATGGGAAAAAACCAAAGGCTTCGACGGTTCCGCACCCATCAGCAGTTTTGTGCCCCTCGCTGAGTTTCCCGACATAAAAAACCTTAACTTTTCATTGAAAAAAAATAGAGAAACAGTACAGTCGGGAAACACGTCTCACATGATTTTCAGCATCGACCAGATCATTGCCCATGTTTCACAATTCATCACCCTGAAAACCGGCGACCTGTTTTTTACGGGGACGCCAGCAGGCGTTGGGCCTGTGAAAATAGGGGACAGGCTTACCGCCTACCTGGAAGACAAGAAAATGCTGACTTGTAATATCAGGTGATGATTTCTGTTTAGTGCCTGTTCGAAAACTCCATGTATGAATCTTAGCGTGAAGGCTCTAACTCAACCACACCTTCGGTACGGTCTGATTCTGTTTTATGAATATAACCTTTTTTATCATATTCCATATAAAAATGCCAGCGCTTCAGGCTCAGGCCATAGCCGATCATTTCTTCCCTGGTGAAATTCCCGGATGCATCTGTAAAACCTTCTAAATTGTAAGCGCTTTTCTCTTTGTTACCGGCCTTCACTTTCACAATAACTAATACGCTATCAACAGGCTGCTGTGTTACTTTGTCGACAACAGTCACCGAAAAAGTTTTCGGCCCCTCACAGGAAACCAAAAATAATCCTATAATAATTATGACGATTGCGAAAGTATTTTTTTTCATTAAAATGCCTTTTTAATCCTGTTTTTTGTTTTTTAATAGGTTATTTTTTATCGGGACACCAAATGTATTTATTAATTGTATCAAAAACAATAAAACTCTTATTAGTCATTTACTTTCTTTTATGTATTTCGGAAATTGCACAATTATTGTATATTTGTTTAGCCAAAAAATAAAATTATGAGATCACTGAAAATATTTTTTTTGTTAATCTGTTGTAATACAATGGTATTCTCAGGGTTTAGCCAAAGTTCAGAGTGTAAATTTGAAACCAACAAAACAGACCCCGTTACCGCTGCGCCTATAAAAAAGATTAAAACCAAACTCACCGGAACCGATATCTTTTATGTCATCATCAGCCGAAATGACACTTCTTATGTTTTGACACTGAATTTCTGGATCAGCGGGGCGCTTAGGGAGGTTATTGAAAAGAATGATACCGCTTCTATTGCCCTGTCCGGAGGAGAAACACTGTTGCTATGTTCAGTGGCACGTTCTAAGCCCATCCCTCATTACGGCGATCAGGCCTGGACCGAGTACATGGTCGACTACCCCATACGTTCGGAAGACCTTGAAAAAATGATTGAAATGAAACCCCTCACTATGGCTTTAAATGTCGGTATTGAGCCATTTAACAGGGTACTTAATAAGAATGACGTGGAAAAGCTGAAGGGAATAATCCGCTGCATTATGAAATAGGTGACTTTTTTTTCATCAATCCTCTTACCTCACAGGGTTGATGGTGCGCCTACCGATAAATAGCCAATTTATAAGGGCAATACGAAACAGTCATCCACCGGCAGATATCATCATCTGACTAGTTCAAGGCACTCTTTTATGATCCGGCACACATCTCTGATCTCATCCTCCGTAATAATCAATGGTGGAGAAATTCTGAAAGCTGTATCGCAAAACAAAAACCAGTCAGAGATGATCCCATTTTCTGCTGCCACACGCATAAATTGTTTCAATTTGTCAGCAGAACCCAGCTCAATTGCCATCAGTAAACCTTTGTATCGTATTTCCCTGACGTGTTTTGCATCTTTAAGTAATGAATAAAATAATTCTGCTTTATATTCTGTTTCTGAATGTTTTATATTTTTTTGAATATAGATAAATGCAGCCAGCCCTGCAGCACAGCACACCGGATGTCCGCCAAAAGTGGTGATATGTCCGAGGGCCGGATTGTGAGTGAGCGAATGCATGATTTTTTTTGAAGCGATAAAAGCGCCCAGCGGCATGCCGCCTCCCAGAGCTTTGGCCAGAACCAGGATGTCGGGTGTGACATTATAATGTTCAAAAGCAAAATTTCGCCCGGTACGGCCTATGCCGGTCTGAACCTCATCAAAAATCAATAAGGCCCCTGTTTCCTTACATCGCTGAGAGAGTTTTTCTAAAAAATCATGCTCAGGCAGCACAATACCTGCTTCGCCCTGCACAGGCTCGGCAATGACACAGGCAGTTTTCCCGGTGATACGACACAACCCTCCGGCATCATTAAACTTCAAAAAGCTTACATCCGGTAACAAAGGGCGGAAAGCTCTTTTGAGTTCAGCACTTCCCAAAACGCTCATAGCGCCCTGAGTGCTGCCGTGGTATGCATTTTCAAAAGCGATGATCTCTGTTCTTCCTGTATATCGTTTGGCCAGCTTCATAGCGCCTTCGATGGCTTCGGAGCCGGAATTTACAAAATACACATTGTTCAGATTTTCAGGCAATAAGGAAACCAGTAACTCAGCATAACTTACTTGTGGCGATTGAATAATTTCGCCATAAACCATAAGATGTGAGTATTTTTCAAGTTGCAGGGTTATAGCCTGCATTATTTCTTTGTTTTTATGGCCGGCATTGCTCACTGAAACACCCGATATCAGGTCATAATATTTTTTTCCGTCACTATCGAATAAAAAAACTCCTTCGGCGCTACATAACTCTATACCTATCGGGTTATCAGATGTTTGCGCAAGAATTTCGTAGAAAATTTGTCGTTCATTTATCATAATTAAAAAAATATCTTGATATTTGAACAAAAATACCGTATTTTTATAAAAAAATTGTGTTATGAAAACAAAATTGGTAACCCTGACTACGGCAAAATATTCAAAAGCCCTGTTGCTGAAAAGCCGGCTGGAATTTGAAGGTATTGAGGCCTACCTCGCAAATGTAAACCTGATACAGTCTGACGTAGCATCGGGTGTAAAACTGCTGGTTAAAGATACCGATGTCAAAAAAGCGCTGCAGATCGTTAACGAAATAGAAATTATAGACTCAAAAAAGGAAGATATCCCCATCAGGCAAAGTATCAGCAAAATCATTTGTCCGGTGGATTTTTCCGAAGATTCACTCAACGCCTCATATTATGCCCTTCAGCTGGCAGCCAAAATAAAAGCTGATGTTAAGTTTGTTTATGCCTGTTATAGTATGCAACCCATGGCCAATCCCTTTCCTGATGCATTCAGTTATCAGATCGGTATGGGAAACATCTTTAATGATGAAAAGATGGATGCTAAAGAGGGCATGAAAAAATTCAAAGCCACCCTCACCAAATATATTAAAGAAAAGAATTTGCCTGAAATCAGATATTCCGCCAGCATTATTTTCGGAGATCCGATAACGGCCATCCCGCGTCTTTGTAAAAAATACAAATCGGCTATGGTGGTGATGGGCACCAAGGGCTTGGGTAAATCAAGGAATTACCAGGCAGGCAGCGTAGCGCTGAACACGATTGAGAATGTTTCCATTCCGGTGTTGGTTGTTCCACGGGAATATGCTTTTGCAACAATAGAAAACTTTAATGCCATGTACCTGACCGATTTCGACGACAGGGATTTCAGTTCCTTCCGGAGGTTGATGAGCATTATCAGTGTTTTTGGGGTAAATGTCCACTGCATTCATATTCAGCAGGAAAAAAATGCTATTAATAAAATTATGCTCGATGAACTCACCGGACATATCAAAAATGTTTACAGCGAATATGACATCAGTTGCAAGTTGATCAGCAGTAAAGATATCTCGAAAAGTGTTGCAGACTTTGTAAAAACCAATAAAATCAACCTGGTCACTCTTAATGACCGGAAAAGAAACTTCCTGATGAAGATCTTCAGCAAAAGCATCGTTAAAGACATACTTTTCAAGGTAAATACACCCTTATTGGTTTTCAAGGTATAGCTCAGGCTTGTTGTTCCTTTGTCCCTTCGCGGTTCGTTTCTTTTTTGGTAGGAATGAGAAAGACCGTAAGCGGTTTGAATTCGTACCTTACTATTGGCCAGTTGTCAGGATTAGTTTCCAGCACGGTTTTAATTTTCGAATAGTTTTTATGCATAAATTCTGATATAGCTGCCGCTGTGATTGAAGGCTGGCAGTTTTTTCCGAGGTTCGGACCGGTCACCGGAAGTTTGCTTTTCGTAAGTATCTGTGCTGCTGCTTCAAGGCGGTCCAGCCATGCGATAGGCTTATTGTATTTGGACTCTTCCATTTTGACACTCGGCTGAGGCAATCCTCCTTCCGAATCCATCATATCAAAGTCCAGATGAAAATCCTGTATCCTGATAGGTTCATCGGTAATATCTACGTTTAAGTTGGTGGCAAAGCGTACCGCATGTCTTACAATTTTGTTCAGCGATTTCAGATCGCCTTTATAATTTTTCAGTTTGTTTATGGCCTTCTCTGAGAGCATATATGAATATCTTTCGGATTTCAAAGACAGCTCTGCCAGAATATCAGCAACATGATTGGTTATGAGATTTAAATGTTTTTCATTCATTTCTTCTTTGTTTCTTAGAGATGAAACAATCTTTCGGACATCCTTATTCATTGATATTAAAACCTTCCTGTCGTTTCTGCATTTTTCGGCCATCATATTCACGACCCGGTACATCATAATTCCGATAATGGTCTTATTGTTTTGATCCATAGGCGTTTCAGTATCACTTGGCATGAAATTGCCCAGGTTTTTATTGAAATAATAATAGATCAGGTCGTTTTTTTTGTCATTTTCATTTTTCACGGTTACCAACAGTATATGCCGGTCATTCTCATCAAATACATCCAGCTGTTTAATGTTTGTGGTTTTCTGCTCCAGAGGGACATCCTGCGAGGTATACCAGAAATATTCCATAGGCTGATCATTCCTTAAAGTCTCAATCTCTTCCATGGTCTTTGCCTCATCAAAAGGAATATCAGAAAAGTTTCGGGGCATAAACGGTTTTTCAATTTCTATTGCTTTCACAGCATTGGCTTTTGCGGAATAGAATATAGCCATAACCTTGGAAATACCTTTGACAATCTTGTCGGTATTGCTGATTATATATTCAATATCGCTAACAGAAAATGAAAAGTTTTCAGTCAATGTCTCAAAAATAATCAACAAATATACAGATTAATTTCAGATAATGCAAATTTTTATAAAAAAAAACTTTAAAACTTAAACATTAAAGTTTAAATTTTCAGCCTTGAAAAATTGCTTACATTTAACTTGAATTATAATTAAAAAGCTTTATTTCAACATTTTAAAACAATATTTTTGTACGAAAATTTGTTTATTTGAAAAAGTAAAACAATAAAAAAATAGCAATGCTTAAAAACCAATTAAATCGTACAACAATGGAAATATACAGCCCCAAACATGGTAATGCTACCAGGTTCAGTCAAAATGTATTAAAATCAGAAACGCTTAAGAAAGCAAATCCTGAACAGCCGGGATTAATAATTAAATTTGAGAAGGTCGGAGAAGCCGGTAATTCCGGAGAAAGTAAGAAAACCGAAGAACCCAGGGTTCCCAAAAAGAAGCCGGCCCAGCCAAAAGAAAACTCGCTGGTCAATTATTTCTATGAAGTGCTGAACAAATTTTTCGGCGCCGAGGAGGTGATGTGATCCGAATGACGGTATCATCAGTTTTTCGTAGTGTCAGGACAAAGAAACAATACTTCAACCGGCAGTCAGGTATCAATGATCCAGGGGAGAAAAGCCAGATCAGATGATAAAGGGTATCAGCGCTTTACGGGTTGCCGGGTATTCGCTGAAGTGTTTCCTGTACCAATCATGGTGCGAAAAAGCCCTTGGCAGAAGGTTTACCATAGTCCACACAAAAAATGAAAAACCGGCGAGTGACCAGGATAGAATGGCAAAACCCATCCATTCCATGATCTCGCCCAGGTAATTCGGACAGGAAACAAAACGAAACAGCCCTCCCTGAGGAATCTTATAATCGAACGAATGTTTACGGAGTTTGAAAAGGATATTATCGGAACTTATGTTGATGATAAAACCGGCAATAAAGATGATCACTCCGGCAACAAAGCGGTAATCGGTGAACCAGGAGTTTTGATAATTGGCAAAAAAACCAAGATAATACCCGTTGAAAAAAGCATTGAACGTATTGTATATCAAGCCGAAACTCATGATCACAGCAGGCATTTTTTTGCCATTTGTCTTCAGTCTGAAAGGAAAAATGAGGTCGCGGTTGACATAATGCAGCATCCATATCAAATAAATAACCAGACATACCGGATTTGTGGTATTGTCGCCGCGGAAAAAAAAGAATGAAAACAGGATCAGCGGCGGAGATTCCATGATGATCCATCCCAGACGGTTGTTGATCAGGGCGCCCCATTTATTGCTTAAAAATTTGCCGTAAGGCGCCGTAATTTTAAAAAGAACCCCGAAAATGATGAGGCCAAATAAAATCCAGCAAATTAATATTATATTAAAAGTATATTCAGATATCATCGTCGATGGGCTATAAATAGCTGTTTTCTTTGAACCAGTGCAGGGCATCGCCGATGCTCTCACTGATATTTCTGTTTTTAAATTCCAGTTCTTTTCGGGCTTTCGCTGACGAGATGTTCCTGTTGCTTTCAGCCAGAATGGTAATGGTTTGTCTGTTAAAGACCACCCGTATCTCTTTGTTCAGGAATGGTCTGACTACAGGTAAGGCGGCTTTGGCAAGCCATAGCGGGCATATAAACCACGGACGTTTTATCCCGCTTATCGTGCTGAAGGTATCACCGAACTCCCTTATGCTATGCCATTTTCCCGACAACAGGTATTTTTCGCCGGCTCTGGCCAGGGTTATTGCATTCACAGCAGCCTGAGCTACGTCACGTACGTCCACAAAATCGTAACCACCACGGACCAGGGCAGGAAGTTTCTTATGGTACAGGTTCAGGAGGGTACGGCCGATGAGTGAAGGTTTATGGTCGCCGGGACCAATAATAGACGTCGGGTTCAGTACCACTGTTTCCAGCGTTTTACAGTTCGCTTTTCTTATGATCTTTTCAGAATCGGCTTTGCTGCGGTCATAGATAAATTCAGGTTCGACAGCCAGAGGACGTTCTTCATCAAGAGATTCATTCAGCGGAAAAGGATTGAAAGCATGTATGGAACTGAAATGGATCAGCCTTTTTACATGATGCTCCATGCATTTGCTGACCAGGTTGCGGGTACCGTTTACATTGGTGCTGTATACCGTATTGTCATCGTTGAGATTTACCGAAATGTATGCCGCAGTGTTGATAACCACATCGGCACCTTCTAGAAAGGCATCGAGTGTTGACGGATCATTTAAATCTCCTTTGAAAATCGTAAGCGGAAGATGGCGAAAAGCTCTGTCATCTCTGAATGATAATACGTTGACTTCAAACCCTTTTTCTATAAGCAACGGACACAAATTGGCCCCGACATGTCCGCTTGCGCCTGTGACGGCAACTTTCATCAAGTGTAATTTTCGGCGAAGGTAAATATTTTTTTCTTGCAAGGCAGGGTAAAATTTTCAGAGAGCATGTTTTCTCCCGACCTTTGCTTAAGACAATGAAAATTGTTTCCTGCGGACAAAACAGATTGAAGCAGAGAATATAAAAAAAATATGCGAACCGCTGTGACAGATTAAAGGTCATGTATTTATTGACTCATGGCGCATTTATTATCAAAGAATATCGGTCCGTTGTTAATACTTTTGCCAACCCTGTATTATTGATTCTTCAATATCCTTAAAACCATATCCCTGTTATAAATGGCTTCGGTATATTGAGGGTGCCGTTCAATGGCCTTGCTGTATTCTTCCAGGGCGCCCCGGTAATCTTTCAGCTGGTAGCGTGCGTTGCCTCTTTGATTATATGGCACGGCATCCTGCGGGTTTCTCCTGATCACTGCGCCGAAATCCCAGATGGCGCCTTCGTAATCTTCCGACAGGTATTTGGCTTTGCCCCGGTGATAATAGGACATGGCAAAACCGGTATCTATTTCAATGGCCTTGTTAAAATCCTTTATGGCGTTTTTATAATCGCTGATGGCATTTTCATTGAGCCCCCTGTTGAAATATGCTATGGAATTACCCGGGGATAATCGGATTAACATGCTGAAATCTCCAATAGCGCCGCGATAATCACCTGTGATGTTTTTTGCAGAACCCCGGTTGTTGTATGCGTCAATAAACAAGGTATCCAATTTAATAGCCAGGTCGTAATCTTTAATGGCTCCGGCATAATTATGAAGCGCTTTTCTGGCATTACCCCGGTAATAATACTGTACTGCAATATCGGGATTTATTTCAATGGCTTTGTCCAGATCCTGTATGGCGCCTTTATAGTCATTTAAATTGTACCTCGCCAGGCCCCTGTTGGAATAAGCTTTACAATAATTGTTATCTATCGCAATGGCCTTATCAAAATCCTGTAGCGCCATTTTCAAATACTTGTCTTTCTCCGGATTATAGCTTCCGTCTGTAATAGAAGCATATACCTGATAATAATATGATCCCCGGTTCAGATAAGCAAGTTTACATCCGGGGTATTTTGCTATAACATCCGAGAAGAGAATGTCATCGTTTTTCCAGGTTTTTACACGCTGGCCTGATATAATTGAAAAAATAATGAACCCCAGAATAAATATCAGGGAGAGGTAAATTTTATACCCGGAAAATTTTCCTGTCATATTTTTCTGCAGAAACTCAAAAAAGCGGCCTGCCACAAAAAACAAGCCTATGTAAGGAATATACGTATACCTTTCGGCCATAGAGGCCGTACCTATCGGAATAAACTGCAAGACCAGTATTATGGTTATGACAAAGAACAGAAAACCAAATACCGTATCTTTTCCCCATTTGCGCGAATACCATACCCCCCAAAGTATAAGCAAAACAAGTAATATAGAAATATAATATATTATTAAGGGTGCGCTTCCACCTTCAGTGGGATAGGGATAAACTGCAGATAATTTCACAGGCAGCAATGCTTTATACAGGTAGCTCACAAATGAAAATGAAATTATCGCAATGTGCTGCATGAAAGGGATGTCAGAGGGTATTTCCCTGACGGCATCCTGCTGTGAAAAAAGCGCAATGACTCCGAAAAGTATAGAAATCACAAAAAAAGGGATTTTTTCAAGCAGTAATTTCTTTTCGTATTTTCGGTTGGTGTAATAATCAAAAAGAAGCATTACTAAAGGTATAATAACCGCCGCCGGCTTGCTCAGGCACGAAAACAGAAAAAAAACTAAAGCTGAAATTATTTGGTTTAACCGCTTGGTTTGAAGGTAGTTGGTATACATGATCAGCGAAAGAAGAAAGAAAAATGCGTATAGCACATCTTTTCTTTCGGATATCCAGGCAACCGATTCGACATGCATTGGATGAACGCCAAAAAAAGCAGCAGTAATCAATGCAACCAGCACATTCCCGGTATATATTTTTCTGATTACAACAAAAACCAGCACCGTATTGGCCATATGAAGCAATATATTGCTTAGTCGAAATAATAATGCTGAATCTCCGGCTACCTTATATTCGGCAGCATACATCAGCATGGTGAGAGGATGGTAATTGCCGACATAAAACTCTGTAAAAAAGCGTTTTATATTTATCCAGCCCATATTTTTTATATGACTGTTCCCGCTTATATAATAATTATCATCCCAGGTATGCAGAAAATCAAATGACAAGGCTTTAAAATAAATGGCAACCACGGTAAATAAAACAAGCGCTATGGCAATCCATAGCCATCTGTCAGCAATGGGGGCTGCATTTCCCGGGGTGGCTTTTTGTTTGTTATTTTTCTGACACTTGTCTTTTTGCATCTGTGAACGATATTTGCCTCAGCAATATATTCTTTAAGTTCCTGCTGTCTTTGCCTGATGGGGTGTTATGTTCAGGGTTATTTTGAATTCTCCATAAGTGTCAGAACCATATTCCGGTTATTGATGGCTTCGGCATATTTAGGATTTAATTCCACAGCCTTACTGTAATCTTTCAGCGCTCCGTCATAATCTTTCAGCATAAACCTTGCAGAGCCTCTGTCGTTATAGGCTTTGGCATAATTGCTGTTTCTTTTTATGGCCTGGTCAAAATCTTCAAAGGCACCCTGAAAATCATTCATATTATATTTTGTAATGCCTCTGTTGCTGTATATCAGCGCATTGTCCGGATCCAGTGTCAGCGCATGATTCAGGTCGGTAAGGGCTGCGTCATATTTTTTTAGTTCACGTTTAGCATTGCCCCGGCCGGAATAGGCATCAGCATTATTTTCATCCAGAGCGATGACGCTGTCGTAAATACTTATGGCATGGGGAAAAATCCCCATATTATAGACAGCGCTTCCCATATTCTTATATGCTTTTATTTTATCCGTCTTTTTTACTGAACGTTTCAGGGCATTTGCATATTCCTGATAGGCTTTCTTCAGATAAGCATCCCTTTTATTTTTGTCATCCGCATAAGCACGGTAATAGGCCAGGTAATAATCCCCGGTAATAAAATAGGGCAGGGCAGCCCCGGGATATTTTTTCTTAACATCGGAAAACAGTATTTCATCATTTTCCCATTTTTTTACCCTGCCGAAGCTGATGACGGAAAACAGGATAAAAGCCAGTGCTAATGCTGCAATAAAATAGTTTTTCGCTTTATTAATTTTTTTATGGGTACCGTAAGAAACATATTCAAACAACTTGCCGGTAAGGAAAAAAATACCTATATAAGGAATATATGTATAACGGTCGGCCATGGATGCAGCTCCGACAGGGATAAACTGAAGCACAAGGATGATGGTAATTAAAAAGAAGAGGAATCCGAAAACGATGTCTTTTCCCCACCTCAGCGAATACCATACAAACAGGAGCAACAGGATAATGCATGGTATCGAAAGGTAATACCACAGGGGCAGCATTCCACCCAGTTCAGCGGGATAGGGGTATATAGCCGAAAGATTTACAGGGACAAAAGCTTTGATTATATATGATAAAAAGGAAAACGAAAACACAGAAATATGTTCCATAAAGGTCATTTCAGGCGCCAGATACTGAATAGCACCTTTCTGGGAGTACATGGCAATAATCCCGAATACGAGTGATACGGCAAAGAAAGGCAGCTTTTCAAGGATGATTTTTATTTTAAATTCCCGTTTCAGGTAGTAATCAAAAAGCAGCATCACCAACGGTAATATTACAGCTGCAGACTTGCTTAAACAGGAGAGGACAAAAAATAGAAAGGCAACAGACAAGTGTTTGATTTTTTGAGATTTAAGGTAAGTTGTATACATTAGTAGTGCGAGTATAAAGAAAAAGGAATACAGTACGTCTTTTCTCTCAGCCACCCATGCCACCGATTCGATGTGCATAGGGTGTACAGCAAAAAAGGCAGCGGTAATTATGGCCACACGGTCGTTTTGGGGAATGATCTTTTTGATCAGCAGAAATACCAGTATTGTATTCAGCAGATGCAGTAAGATGTTGTTGAAGTGAAACAGCGAAGCATCGCCGCCGCCGATCTTATAGTCAATGGCATAGGTAAGCATGGTAAACGGCTGGTAATTCTGCACATAAAATTCGGTGAAAAACAGCTTGATGCTGTCCGGATTCAGATTTTTAATGTGTTCGTTTTCACGTATATATGCCTGGTCATCCCAGTTCTGAAGAAAGTCGAAGCCTATAGCCCTGACATAGATCACCAATGTTGTCAGTAAAACAATCCCTAAAGCAGCCCACGCCCATGTGCTGATGAACTTAGTGCCGGACGCCTGAGTGGCTTTCTTCTGTTGTACTTGATATTTATTTATTCTTTTATCCTTGTCTTTTGTTTTCACTTTTTAAATTATTACGAAAGAACATATATTTAATTACCCTTCAGCCATAAGTTATTTAACTGTATTCATTAATTTCGCCAGAACTACTTCCCTGTTTTTCAACGCTTCTGCATTTTGTGGATCTAATTTAATAGAAATATTGTAATCTGCGAGAGCGCCTTCGTAATCCTGCAGCAAGAATTTTGTTGAGCCTCTGTTATTATAAGCCATTGTAAAAAGAGTGTCAATTTTCAGCGCGCTGTCGTAATCTTCAAGAGCGCCTTTGTAATCTTCCAGAAAAAATTTTGCTGAACCTCTTGTATGATAAGCAATAGCGCTTTGCGGGCTTACTTCAATGGCTTTGGTAAAATCTTCAAGAGCACCATTATAATCTTTCAGCTCACGTTTTGCTTCACCGCGGTTGATTAATGCATTAGTATATTTGGGATCAAGCAAAAGTGCGCTGTCGTAATCATTGATGGCAGCCGGATAATTATTTAATAAACCTTTGGCATAACCTCTGTTGGAGTACGCATCCGGATAATTTCTGCGAAATAATATAGCCTTACTAAAGTCGTCCATGGATTTTTTCACATACATTTCTTTTTTTACAGGGTCACTGGCATTTAAAATCAAGGCATGGTATTTTAGGTAACAAACACCCCGGATATAATGTGATAAATAACTGTGCGGGTATTTTTCAATGCCATCCGAAAAAAGCGTATCAACATCGGTCCATTGCTTTACCCGCTGATGGCTTATGACCGAAAATACTATGAAAACAAGCAGGAAAGCAATTATGACGCTGTTTTTATATTTTCTGAAAAAAGCATTAGTGTTACTCGTCATATAGGCTGTTAGTTTTCCAATGATGAAGAAAATGCCGGTATAGGACATATAGGTGTATCTGTCGGCCAGGGCAGCAGCCCCGACAGGCAAAAACTGAAGCACGAGAATAATGTTTATCAGAAAAAACAAAGTGCCGAAGACGCCATCTTTTCCCCATTTACGAGAATACCAAACTAAAATTATCAGACCTGCCACACAGGGAATGGCCAGATAATACAATACCGGCAGGACACTGCCGATCTCTTTCGGGTAGGGATAGATTACTGCAAGGTTCACCGGCACAAAAGCCCTGACAATATAACTGATAAATGAATGAGAAACCACTGCAACCTGCTCAATGAATGACATTTGAGGGGGCATATCCCTGATGGCGTCCTGCTGCGAATATATCGCCACGATGCCCGTAATTACAGAAACAGCTAAGAAAGGAATTTTTTCAAGGAACATCTTCCATGAGTATTTCCTGTTGGTATAATAATCAAAAAGAAGCATGACCAGGGGCAGAATAACCGCGGCAGATTTACTCAGACAAGAGCAAATGAAACACAACCCGGCCACGGTCAGGTATTTTAGATCTCCCTCCTTAAGATATTTTATATACATTATAAGCGAAAGCAGAAAGAAAAAGGAATAGAGCAAATCTTTGCGCTCAGAGACCCATGCTACTGATTCGACATGCATAGGGTGTACCGCAAATAAAGAGGCGGTTATCAATGGAACAATGATATTTTCCGGTGAAATTTTTTTAATTAATACAAAGACCAGATACGTATTTATCAGGTGCAACAGTATATTATTAAAATGAAATAAAGATGCGTTCAACCCGGCTAACTTGTACTCCAGAGCATAAAACAACATGGTCAGAGGCTGATAGTTCCCTACATAAAAGCTTGTGAAGAATAGTTTGATATTGGCCCATTTGAGATCTTTGATGTCAACATTGTCAATAATGTAACTGTCATCATCCCAGTTGAACAGGAACCTGTAATTCACCGCTTTCAGATAGATAAAGAAAGTGGTGAGAATAATGATGGCTATGCCTGACCAGATCAATACATTGCTATATTTTCTTTTTGATCTGTCGTTTGCTTTTTTAGGCTTGCCCGTTTTTTGCCCGGGTTTTGATATTTTTTCTTTGGGGTTCATGATGATTTATTTGCCGCCTGGGTGCAACAATAGATTATACTGTTCGGGCAGGTCAACCAGTTTAAGTTCACGGAAACTGCAACAAAATTCATATGTTTTTCCTTTCTTATTTCAGCATCTTTAATACCTTGTTTCTGTTTTCGACCGCTTCCACCAGCTGAGGGTCATTCTCTATAGCCTTGTTGTAATCTTCCAGTGCGCCTTTATAATCTTTTAGCATATACCTTGCAGACCCTCTGTCGTTGTATGCTTTTGCAAAACGTTCATCAATTTCAATGGCTTTTGTAAAATCATCCATAGCGCCCTGATAATCATTAATGCGAAATTTTGCGACACCTCTGTTACTGTATGAATAAGGATTTTGCGGATCCAATGCAATGATGTTATCCAAATCTTCAAGTTCGCCCCGGTAATCCTTTGCCTCGCGTTTTGCATAACTTCTGTTGATGTAGGCTGAAGGATTATTCTTATCGATATTGATAGCTCTGTCATAATCAAGTATCGCATTGGCATAATCCTTCATCATGAACCTGCTGAATCCCCGGTTGTTATAAACATTATAGTTGTTCTTATCGATAGAGGCTGCTTTATCAAAATCCGACAAAGCTCCTGTGTAATCGTTCAGATTATTTTTTGTGATACCCCGGTTTATCAAAGCAATTAAATTATTGGAATCGATTTCAAGGGTTTTATTAAAATCTTCAAGAGCGCCTTTAAAATCCATAAGCTTACTTCTGGCGTTACCTCTGTTAATATAAGCATTTAAATATTTGGAATCTGTTTTTATTACCTTATCGTAATCATATATAGCGCCATAGTAATCTCCGAGATCACTTCTTACATTTCCCATGCTGAGGTAGGCGATAGCGGTATCCGCTTTATTCAAACCAAATTTCAATGCATTTTCATAATCCGAGATGGCTTTATTAAAATAGTTCTCTCTGTTTCTGCTATCGTTCGCAAACATTGTTTTGGCATAATAATTTGAGTAATAGTGTCCCCGGTTGAAATAAGGGACACAGCAATCCGGGTATTTTTTCATGGCATCAGTAAAAAGTATTTCATCATTTTTCCATTTTTGCACCCTTGCAAAACTGATTGCTGAAAAAATAATAAAACACAATATCATCAGGCCAAAAGGTACTTTATTGAATTTTTTATGATTTTTATCCAAATGCCTTACAACGTATTCATAGATTTTGCCTGTAATGAAAAACAACCCAATGTAAGGGATATAGGTATAACGGTCAGCCATGATTGCAGCCCCGAAAGGCAAAAACTGAAGTACCAGGATGATCGTGATAAGAAAAAAAAGAAATCCGAAAATACCGTCTTTACCCCACCTGCGCGAGAACCATACGGCAAAGAGTATTATCCCTGTGAAGAGCACAGAGAAATAGAATATCAGCGGCAGCATCCCTCCGGTTTCATGCGGATAAGGGTGAATGGCCGACAGATGAACAGGTATGAATGCTTTATAAATATAACTAAAAACAGAATAAGATACCAGTGAAATGCGGTTGATTAATGAAATGTCAGGCAATATATATTCCATGGCGCCTTTTTGCGACAGTGTGGCGACATAGCCGAAAACAAGTGAAATTACAAAAAAAGGAATTTTTTCTATAATGATGGCCCACCTGAATTTACGTCCGGTGTAATAATCAATAAGAAGCATCACTAAGGGCAGAATAACCGCTGCCGACTTACTCATACAGGAAAGTATGTGCAGGATAGCCGCTGACACCAGGAGCAATACTCTCGGTCTTTTGATATATTCTGCATACAATATCAGTGAAATCATGAAAAAAAAGGAATACAGCACATCTTTTCGTTCCGAGATCCAGGCTACAGATTCAACATGCATAGGGTGAACAGCAAAAAAAGCAGCCGTGATCAGGGCAACAGCGTTTCCTTTCGGAACTATTTTCCGTATAAAAATAAAAACAAATAAAGTATTGAACAGATGCAGTAAGATATTCGTCAGATGGAACACTGAAGCATGTCCTGCGCCGATTTTATATTCTATTGCAAAAAATAACATGGTTACCGGTTGATAATTACCTACATAGAAACTGGTGAAAAACAATTTGATGTTTTCCCACTGCAAACCCATGATATGAGCGTTCTCATAAATATATTGATTGTCATCCCAGTTTCGCAGAAAATCAAATTTTATGGCATTAAAATAAACAGCAAAAGTGGTAAGCAGGACAAGCAGTAAAGCGGTCCAAACCCATTTATGCCTGATGGCAACTGGCTTTTCAGTTGTCTTTTTCCCTGAACCGGTTTTCCGGGTATTTTTTTTGCTTTTGTTTTTCTCGGTCATTTATGTATGTTTCTACTATAATTTCAGCAGATACCAAAAGGGCAGGAGCAATTTTCCGTGTACATTTTTTGACAAATATAATTCCATCGGAAAAACTATACAAGAAAGATATAACAAATAATTTGACCTGACAGCGTTCATTTTTGGGCTAATCGCATGACATATAAATTTTTTTGTAAGTTTGTAAAAAAATATTATGCTGGAAACAGAGCTGATCCACCATGTGGTTGAAGCAGTCAAAAAACTTTATAATCAGGATATTAACGCTTCCTTGGTGAGTGTTCAGAAGACCAATATTCAATACAGGAATGAGGCCGATTTTACCCTGATGGTTTTCCCACTGATACGATACTCGAAAAAATCACCCGAACAAACTGCTAATGAACTCGGAGCCTTTCTGAAACAAAATCTGGGATTCGTCGAAGGTTTTAGTGTAGTTAAGGGATTCCTTAATCTTCGCATCGCCGGAAATTACTGGATGGATTTTTTAAGAAACAATTTTTGCGTCTGCAATTATGGAATAAGGAAACCGGAGGAAAATCAAAAGCCGGTAATCGTAGAATATTCATCCCCAAACACGAACAAACCCCTGCATCTCGGACATATCCGTAACAATCTTTTAGGCGATTCGCTGTCACGCATATTAATGGCCAATGGTAAAAAAGTGATACGGGTAAACCTGGTGAACGACCGTGGCATACACATCTGCAAATCCATGCTTGCCTGGCAGAAATGGGGCGGGAGTGAGACTCCGGAAACTTCAGGACTAAAAGGCGACAAACTGGTTGGAAAATATTACGTAGAGTTTGACAAACACTATAAAGCTGAAATTCAGGCCATGATCCGTGACGGAGCCACCGAAGAGGACGCTGCAAAAAATGCCCCGCTGATACGGGAAGCCCAGGAGATGCTGTTGAAGTGGGAGCAGGGCGATCAGGAAACACGCGAACTCTGGGCTCAGATGAATTCATGGGTTTACCAAGGATTTGACCTGACCTATAAAAATCTCGGCATCACTTTCGAAAAAACCTATTACGAGTCGCAGACGTATTTATCAGGGAAAGATGTTGTGAATGAAGGCCTTAAAAAAAACGTCTTTATTAAAAAAGACGACGGCTCGGTTTGGGTTGACCTTACTGCGGATGGCCTGGATGAAAAGTTGCTGTTACGTGCCGATGGAACTTCGGTGTATATGACACAGGATATTGGGACGGCCATTATGCGGCAGGATGAGTTTTTACCCGAAAAAATGATCTATGTCGTTGGTAATGAACAGAATTATCATTTCGACGTGCTGAAGAAAGTCCTGATAAAAGCCGGATATGCCTGGGCCGGAAATATTATCCATTTTTCCTATGGCATGGTCGAACTGCCCGAAGGTAAAATGAAATCACGTGAAGGAACCGTGGTGGATGCCGATGACCTCATCGATGAAGTTACCGGAACGGCAAGGCAGATCACCACGGAACTGGGAAAACTGGAAAGTTTTGATTCGGAAGAAGCGAACCAATTATTTCGAATGATTGGTCTCGGTGGATTGAAATATTTTATCCTGAAAGTGGATCCGGTCAAAAATATGATGTTCAATCCTAGAGAATCTATTGATTTTGACGGAAATACAGGGCCTTTCATTCAATATACCTATGCCAGAATCCAATCCCTGTTGCGCCGGTCGGGTAAAAATTCTGGAGATCTGGTATTTTCTGATTTCCCTGTATTATTGGAAGAAGAACGGGAATTGCTGTTTCTGTGCTATAATTTCAGGCGAACCTTATCGCTTGCTGCTGAAGAACTTAGCCCTGCCCGCATCGCCAATTATGTTTATGATCTGGCAAAACAATACAATCAGTTTTACCAGCGGATACCGGTACTGAAAGATGAAGATCATAATCTCGTAAATTTCAGACTCGCATTGTCCTGTTTTACAGGTATAATTATTAAAAACTCTATGGAGCTGCTGGGCATTGATGTCCCCGAAAGAATGTGAAAGAATATTCTGAACATGAAACAGATTAACCTTATAATCCATTGATGTATTAACCGGAAAACCATAAATTATTAGTTAAACTAATGCTTAAAATAAACATAAATATATTACTGTTAATCATTATGTTATTGATGAATTATTCTTGTAATACGACAAAGACCAGCCGATCGTTTACCATTGGCAAAGGAGGTGGGTTTACAGGCCGTTACGACATATACAGGGTATGTGAAAACGGGTCTGTATACCTGGTCAGGGATGATATGACCGAAGAACTGCTTATGAAAGCCGGAAAAAAGGAAATCGCAGGTATTTTTTGTCAGTTTGATAAGCTGAACATCACAGGAACTACATTTTCACATCCGGGCAACATGACGTCATTTATCCTTTATACGCTTGATGGTAAAACCTATGAAATAAAATGGGGAAGCCCCAATGCGAAGCCTCCCCAACAATATGTGGATTTTTTCGATAAGGTCTGGAGCCTTATCAGAAGAAAATAATCATCATTTCTTTATTATCTTATTGTTATATATGCCTTTGCCGGTGCTCATCCTGATGAAATAAATCCCCGGCGCTCTCCCCGTCATATCCATCTGAAAGACATTCGGGCCAATGGAAGAGTGTTCCGTTTTGCTTTCAAGCAGTTTGCCCTGAACATCCATAAGTTCCATATTTACTTTCTGCAACTCATTTGAAAACAGGTTGATATAAAGAATTTCATTGACCGGATTAGGGAAAATTTCGAGATTTCCGCTCAGGTCTTCTGCTTCGATACCTACATCTGATATCTGCATGAATTTTACATTGTCCACATAGGCGTTATCCATAATTAAGATCAGCGTGTCCTTACAAATATTCCTTGTTTCAAAAGTAACATTGAATTTAGTTCCGGCATGAGCGCTCAGGTCAATAAAATGCGTGACAAAAGGATCGGAATATGCCGTTACGGGGTTGTAGGTGCCGCCTACCTGAATGCCGTTGACCAGCACCCTGAAATTGCTTGCTACTGAATAATCGTAGCTGCTGCCCAGCACCATTTCGTAGCCCTGTTTACCAAAGGTTTGCTTCAGGTCGTATCGCATGTGGGCTGTGGTCCAGTTGGTTGCATCAACGCAAAAGGTTATTTTTGCAGACAGAAAATCGTTGATGGTCCACGTATTTGAACCATCAGGAAATTCGAGCATGGTGTAATATGCAAAAGCATTGCCGCCGGTCATCTGGAAACCTTTGGCCCCGGTGTTATGGGCGGCAGAAGTAATAGACGCATTGGCATAGGGCGCCAGGCTCACCATATACATATTGCTTGCATTGCTTTGCTCAAAAGTTACGATGGTATCCGTCAGGCTAAGAGGATTTTTGACTGCATAACTTACAAACTCATCATTGGTATTCAGGCTGTCGATGTCGAAGAAGGTTTTGGCTTTGAAGGTATAGCTGGCTCCGGAACCGGACAGGTCGGCAGGAGTGGAGAAGGTGAAATAAAAAACCGAATCCGGATACATATCATAAGCTGTTGTTAAGGTGTCATAAATATAAGACCCGTTGTTAATACTGTAGCCTACCGGGATTTCATGGCCTGCAGGCAGGTATTCACAGCCAAAGAATCCTATTTTTATGGTCACATCTTCCGCATGGCTCAGATTACATTCGGTGACCGGTGAGGCAAAACCTGTTACCCCGACATCGCTGTTCTGATATAATTTGTTTTCGAAGGTATAGGTGGCCAGTGTATCATTGTATGCAACCGTATCATTGACATACTTTACCCAGCAATCCACCGTATGATATCCCAGGGTGTGAACATCGGCCGTAACAGAAAAAGTGAAATCGAGGGAGTCGCCGCCATTTATGGGGGAAGTGAGGATAAGCGTATCATTTACTATAGGCCCTCCGTCGGCCTGGTAGAAGAAATAAATGCTGTCGCCGGCATTTATCGGCAGATTGCATCCATTGTAAAACATCCTCACTTTGACAACTTCGCTGGACATGCCACAAGCCGTTTGAGGTGTGACCACCTTGTTGATATAAACGTCGTTATCAGAAATGCCCATACCCACACCCACGGCAAACCAGGCGTTGGCGGTCTGGGCCATTTCGTTGGAGCAGCTGCCGTAAAGGTCTGTCGCTGCCTGTATGCTGGCTATGCGCATATCATAAAAGTTGGATGCCGGCGTCAGGTATACGGATAGTGCTCGGTAAGCTATCTGTGCTGCTTTTTCAATACCGATGCTGTCAACAAGATAAACTCTGCCGTTGTCATTGGTGCCGCTGCCGCCTTCCGAGAGCAGGTAAAACCAATAATTTGCCACACCGCTGTTTCGGTGCACTCCGCCATTGTCCAGGGTGCCGGTATACCAATTTGTGCCCAGGTAGGTATCGGGCTGCCCGTCTTCGTTAGGATCCGACATATTGCGGAAACCATTACCGCCGGTAAGATCGAAATCTTCACCCACAAACCAGTCGGCCAGGGAAGGAGTGGCGTAAAACTCCACTGCTGTGCCGAATATATCGCTGAAAGCCTCGTTCAAAGCCCCGGGCTCATCCTGGTAAATAAGATTGGCGGTATATTCTGTAACACCGTGGGTAAGCTCATGAGCGCAAACGTCCAGAGCCGTGAACGGGCCTTCCTGAGCGCCGTCGCCGTCGCCATACGTCATACATAATCCGTTCCAGAAAGCATTGGCATAATCCACATCGTAATGAACATAACTGATCAGGGGTGAACCCAGGTCATCATAGCTGTCCCGGCTAAATTTATCCATATAATAATCATAGGTGACTTCAGCGCCAAAATGGGCATCGGTGGCTATCTCATCCTGTTGTGCATTCACGTTATTCCAGATATTGTCGGTATCTGTAAAATCAACAGCCGTATTATAATCCGTAGAAGTGTTCATATCATAGGTTTCGATACCACAGCGCCCGGATTCCCTCAGACGATAAGCGCCGGGGCCTGTAGAATCCACGGTGATGGTTCTGATGCCGCTGTATTTGGTATGTGCCGTGCCGGGAACATCGCTCACACGGATCAGATCAAGGGTACGAAGAACTTTGCCGGTGAGGGCATCTATATAAATATTTTTATAGGATAACGGCTTAACAGCATAAACATTCACCTTGTAGGCCAATACATATTTCGCAGCATCCTTCCCGAAATGCTTGTCGAAAAGCACCAGTTGGGCTTGAGGATAGAAGGTGGCAGCGGGATCTTTTTTCATCTTTTTTATAAACGCTTCATTACCGGGATTTTCCCACATATAGCGCCCGGCATGGGTATAAGAAATGGCTTTTTCAACAGCATCAGCCGGGGACAGGGCAGGTGCGACCGGCACATACTTCCCTGTAATAATGGTTCCGTTACCCATGACAGCTTTTCCTTCGAAGCTGTGTATGAGGTATACAGCTCCTTCAACCGGAATTCCCTGGTGATATTGCTGATACCGGTAGTGAGTATATCCTGTTTTGTCGGTCACCGTCCGTACTATCTGCATCTGATCGTCCGGGTTCAGGCCAAATTCGCTTTGGTACAGATTAAATATCTGAGCAGGATCAGCGTCCAGCTTGCTTTTAAACTCAACCCAGCCTGTTTTGTCTTTAATAGTGGCAATTTTGAGGATAGTTTTACTGATTTGCCCGTATGAAAGGCTCGCAGTTATGAAAAATACAACTGCAAAAAGGCATAACTTAAAATTTTTCATAAAAGAATGGGATTATTGTGATACGTGATACAAAGATAAAAACATTTGGAAACAGTTTTTATTTTAAAAAAATTTAACCTGATTAAAACCTTGTACTGCAGGCACAAAATAACAGGTAAAAACATATAAGAACAAGGGTGTGCCGTTGATACACCCTTGTTGTTTTGTATATAATTTTGATTCATAAGAGTTTCAAGGATCTTCCCGGGTAATAGTGATACATGTTAAAATGTTAATATCATAATCATTTTATTATTTTTTTTTATTAAAATAAATTTATATATTTGTTTGGGTCTTTGGTGACAATTATTGATTTATTAACAAAAAAAATTTAACATGAAAAAATTATTATTACTTATGGTTTTATGGTTAGCAGTTTCCATCGGATATTCCCAGACACTCACACGCGAAGTGATATCCACCGGCGGGGATTTTCAGCAAAACAGTTCAGGGTCATTGAGTTTCACCATAGGTGAAACGGTGGTTGAAACCTTCGAAACTGCCAATATCGATCTTACACAGGGCTTTCAGCAGAACGATCTATTAAAGTTTATGATCTGCGGAAAAGTAAAGTATGCCGGTAGGGCCATTCCGGGTAGTCCGGCGCCCAATCCGCCCTCGTATAATCAGGCGATCTACAACATCGACAATGTGGTTGTGATTCTGAAACTGCAGTCCAACGGCGAGGAAATAGCCCGCGATACCAGTGACAATTCGGGAAATTACCAGTTAAGCAGTGTTTCCCCCGGTAATTACCTGCTGTGTTATGACAAATACACCCCAGATACTATGCAATCGGGCAATGGCGTAGATGCAATAGATGTGACCATATTGAAATATTATATAGGCATAGACACTACGGTAGACCCCTCGCGTAATTTCACGATCCGTTATAAAAAAGCCGCCAATGTAGATAATAATTTGGCGATCAATGCGATAGATATTTCGCGTATCAAGGCCAAAATCGGGGCTCCGTACAATACGGCGAAGAATTTTCCCAAAGGCAACTGGGTGGCCCTCGATACGTTGGTCAGCGTGGGTGGCAGCGACCTGAATGTGACGCTGAAAACGATCTGCTACGGGGATTATAATGCATCCAGCAGTAAATACCGTGACTCGACGGTCACCTGGAGCCAGGTCAAATCTGTTGATAAAAACATCATAAGTGTTACTGACGAATACCTGATGACGAGTGATCCGTCGTATTTTGAGCTGCCGCTGCGTATCAGTGCCGGCATGAAAGAATTTTCGGCACTGGGGCTTGAACTGAGTTATCCTCATAAAGATTATGAACTGGTAAGTGTTTCGATGCCGGGTGCCGGCGATAAAAGCAGCGCCGTGACCATCAATCCAACTCTGGAAGAGATCATCGCATCGGATGACGATCTGCTGGTTACCGACGAGGAAGGCGTGATCAGGGTGGTGTATGCTACCACCGGCTATTACGATGTAGCTGCGGACGCAGAGCTTATCCGCCTGGGCTTCCGTGCGAAGAGAGATCCGGGAAAGGGTGTATTGGATTTTGAACTTTCCGGTACGGGTGTGATCGGCAACCGTTACGGGGAAGAGGATGAAGATGCCTACCTGCTGATGCCTAAAGTTTTTGTGCAGGGTGATCAATCAGTGACTGGCTTTGAGTTTGTGGGCTATCCCAACCCGTTTGACGGTGAGGCCACACTGGTCTATACCCTTCCTGAAGGTGGAATGGTGAAGATCAATGTTTACAATGCTATCGGTGAGTTGGTGTCCGTTCTGGTGAATGAAACCAGCGCTGCCGGCAAACACACCTTGTTATTTTCAGCGAATGCGCTGCCGGCTGGGATGTACACCTTCAAACTTGAATTTGCAGGAACTCAAAAGAACGAACAGGCCATTTTAAAAATGATAAACAAACCATAAAAAACATATATAAAAAAGAAAATATAAATCTAAAAAAATGAAAACACTCATTCTGAAATTGGCAGCAATTGTAATCATCACATTAGCACATCAGCTAATCAATACATCATCTTTTGCACAGGCGCCGCAAAAGTTCAACTACCAGGCCGTGGTCAGGGATAGTATAGGTAACATACTGGTCAGTCACCCGGTTTCATTCCGTATAAGCATACTCCAGGATTCATTATACGGAGCTTCTATATATGTTGAAACTCAAAAGGATACCACCACTTCGCACGGTGTATCGGTACTAAAGATCGGGGATGGTGTTCCGGTATATGGAAGCATGGCAGGCATAAACTGGGCAAACGGCCCTTATTTTATAAAAGTAGAGCTTGACCAGAATGGCGGGACTTCTTATGTAACCATGGGGACGACACAGTTGCTGAGCGTGCCTTATGCCTTACATTGCCAAACAGCCGACAGCATTACAGGTATATTGCCGGAAACCGACCCTGTATTTGGCG